>ERZ1643251.758-NODE-758-length-41860-cov-6.011410_pt1 | contig 41860 bp, 43 predicted proteins | sample MGYA00579261_ERZ1643251 | MGnify/ENA primary metagenome ERZ1643251 (study PRJEB29033, sample SAMEA4952267) | chicken gut metagenome | biome: Broiler Chicken; feature: Gastrointestinal Tract; material: Caecum | place: Ireland | collected 2018 | study: Broiler... | reverse complement strand
TGCCTTACCGCTTGGCGACACCCCAATATTCAAATTACTACGATATTTTAGCAAAGTTTGCTTATAAAGGCAAGCGTTTTTGCCCCGTATCACAAAATTTTTTGCATATTCCTTCTGATCGGGCACGCTTTTCCGGCGCTGCGGCCGTACAGCCGCAGCGCCGTTCCGCGTCTTTTCCAAAACAGATCAGTTTTCCACGAGGATCCACTCCCCCTCCCGTCCGGCGGCCTTCAGGATGGCGTCGCGCACGCGCATCGCCTCAAACGTCTGCTCTTCGGGGAAGCTGACCTCGCCCGTCTCATAAAAGCGCAAAATATCCGCCATCAGTCCCTTGAAAAAGTCTGAAGCGATGGGCAAATATGCCTCTCCGCCCTCCTTTTTCTCCGCGTAAGCGAAGTTCGGCATTTCGGCCGCGAACAATAAACTCCCCTCTCTGCCCTCGCCGTAATCTATGCGGCAAAAGCACTGCGCACCGGACTTCTCCGCTTTTACCCGCCGCGCGCCGGTACCCATCATCTTTACGAGCATCTCCACGGGATGGATCAGATACTCGGCAAAATTTACGCCGCCGCCCGTGACGAGCACGGACTTCGCCTCCGTATAGGGCGCAAGTTCTTCCGCGTAGCGCAGCGCCGAAGTGCTGAAAATTTTCGTGCCGTATTTTTCGGCGATCGCGTAGATTTCCTTCGCCGTCTTGTAATCGGGCGCGAACGTTTTGTCGATATAGGTATTCTTGCCGTATTTGAGGGCGACTTTCGCGTACCCGAGATGCTTTTCCGGGTCGGAGGGCGCGAGGATGAGGATATAATCGCTCTTTTCGCACACCTCTTCGATGCTGTTGCAGCGGGTGACGCCGAACTGCGCGCACCAGTCGTCCGTCGTCTTTCCGTAGACGGGGGAAACCTCCTTTTCCGCCCACGCATAGGCTATTTCCATCTCCTTCCCTTCCTTTTTGCAGATCTCGCGGATCCAGCCGGGATAGTTGTTCGCGTGCCACTCGCTCAGATAATAGTCGATAAAGCCGATCTTTTTCATAAATCCTCCTCGCGCCCTTTTACAGAACGACCTCCCTGCGCTTCGCCGCGGATTCATACAGCGCGTCGAGCAGCCTTGCCGTGGGCAGGATGTTGTCTATATAGCTCCTCCCCTTTTCGCCCGTCGAGATCGCCTTGATGAACGCCTCGTTTTCGGTGAGGTACTGATTGTTCTTTTCCACCTCCGGCACGATGCTCCCGAGGGTGGCGCCGTCGTACAGCACGAAGGACTCCCCGTAGGTGAGCCGCGCGCCCGCCTTGTCGCCGAGGAAGTCTATGAAATCTTCGTCCTTGTCGATGTTCTGCGCCCACGCCCCGACGAACGTAATGCTCGCCTTTTCGGTGCGGATATGCCCGGCGATGTAATCGTCCACGTCGTTGGTGCCGTTCAGGTCTTTGGTATTTTCCGCCCACATTCCGCGGTACTTATACGACTTCATATCCTTCGCCATCTCGCAGTACGCGTCGCAGCTGGCGGTCTCGATCTTCGGGTTCCCGAGCACATACAGGATCAGGTCGAGGTAATGCACGCCCCAGTCTATGAGCACGCCGCCGCCCGACTGCGCTTTTGTCGTGAACGGGCCGCCCAGCCCGGGGATGCTGCGGAATGCGCGGAAAGAACAGAACACGTTGTAGATATCCCCGAATTTCTTTTCGCGGTTGTACCGTTCGAGGAGGGCGACCGCATTGCTGAAGCGGTTGCACACGCCGATATTGAGCAGTTTTCCCTGCCGGCGCGCCTCTTCCGCCATCTCCTGCGAAAGTTTATAGTTGACCGTGATGGGCTTCTCGCAGAAAACGTGCTTGCCCGCCTTCAGCGCGTCCATCGTGATGGTATAATGCGCGTAATTGGGGGTAAGGACGTACACGGCGTCCACTTCGGGGTCGGCGAGCACTTCTTTATAATCGGCGACGGTGCGCTCGATCTTCGGGTATTTCTTTTTCATGGCTTCGGCTTTTTCGGGGATGATGTCGCACCCGTACTTGATCCTGACGCCTTCGATCTGCGAGAGAGTGGGGAAATGCGCTATATCGGATATCCTTCCGCACCCGATCACACCGATAACTTTTTGCATAAAACTACTCCTTTGAAATAAAATTTTTGAAAATATGGCCCGTTACGCCGCGAAAAGATTTTTTCCGCGGGGTATTGACAAATTTTGCTCCCCATTGTAAAATAGAGAGGATAAGGAGCACGATAACATGAACAGGATAGATTTCGACCTCGGCAGGCAGACGGCCCCGCGCGCGGAATGGCGGCAGACGACGGATTTCCACATCAGCAACGACTATCTCGCGCAGCCGCTCTCCTTCCTCGGCATCGACCTGTATCAGGTAGGCAGGCTGTATTGCCGCACCTCGACGGTGGTGCCGACGCACGCGCACATCAACCTGTTCGAGCTGACCATCATCACGGGCGGCGAAGGTACGGTCTACACCAACGGCAAGCCCGTGCCCGTGAAGCAGGGCGACATCTATCTATCCTTCCCCTGCGACCTGCACAAGATAACCTCGAGCGCCAACCCGCTGAAATACGATTTCATCGCCTTCAACACGAAGATCAAGCCCTATCGCACCGAGCTTGAAACCATCGTCGAGCGGTTCATGCCGGCGGACAAGCGCATCGTGTCCGATGAGATCATACGCTATCTCGTATCCAACGTCATCAACGAATTCGGCAACCGCCGCGAATACGCCGAAGAGCTTATCGCCGCGGCGCTGCGGCAGATCATCGTGTATCTGATCCGCGATTTCAAAGAACTGACGCCGCACGTCAAGCATACGGACAACGTATCGCAGCAGGAAATGCTCTGCTATCAGCTGATGAACTACATCGACACGCACATCTACACGCTGCGCCGCCTCGAAGACATCACGCAGTTTGCCAGCTACAATTACAGCTATCTCTCCGACCTCTTCAAAAAGACGACGCAGAGCACCCTTTCGGAATACTACCACACCCGCAAGCTGGAGGTCGCGCGCCTTCTCATCGAAGAGCGCAAACTGACCATCTCCAAAATCTCGCAGCTTCTGAACTATTCCTCCGTGAACGCGTTCAGCAACGCTTTCAAAAAGAAATACGGCGTTTCTCCCAAAGCCTACGGAAAGGGCCTCAACGGAGCGGGCGGCAGCTGAAGCCGCCCGCTTTTTTTACTTTTTCATGTCTGTTTTTATGTTAACACAGAAACCCTGCTCTGTCAATATGCTTTTTCCATTTTTCCTGTACATTTCTTTTGTAAAAAGTTAACATTTTTTTGGAAATGGCAATTTCACGCCTTTTTTGCCGTTTTTTGGCAGTTGAAAAATTGTGTCAGCCATCTTTTTGAAATGCACAGAACGTCGCGTTTTTAAGTGTAAAAAGGTATCATGGAATGTTATATTTTTTATAATTTACACTTATGAGGCGCAGCAGACAAAAGAAAAGCGCATCCCGTGTACAGAGATGCGCTTTCATATTTTTTTGTACGCCCGTCAGAGCCCGGCGGCGGCCTTCTCGTCGCACACGAGCGTGACGTCCGCATGGCGCTGCAACACGCTCGCGGGAACGGCTTCCGTCACCTCGCCCTTCACCATCTTGTACACGGCGTCCGCCTTGTTTTCGCCGTTGGCGACGACGACGATGCTCTTCGCGTTCATGATATTGGCGATGCCCATCGTGATCGCCCGCGTCGGCACTTCGCTGATGTCCGCAAACAGGCGCGAGTTGTCGCGGATGGTGCTCTCGGTCAGGCGCACGATATGCGTGAGGGAGTCGAAAGCGGTGCCCGGCTCGTTGAACCCGATATGCCCGTTGGAGCCGATGCCCAGCACCTGCACGTCCTGTTTCATCCCTTCGAGCAGGGCGTTGTAGCGGCGGCACTCCGCGTCGAGGTCGGCGGCGGAGCCGTCGGGCAGGTTGGTGTTCGCGGGGTCGATATCGACATGGCCGAACAGGTTTTCGCGCATGAAGTAGTGGTAGCTCTGCACATGATCCGCTTTCAGCCCGACGTATTCGTCGAGATTGACGCTGCGCACCCCCTTGAAGGAAAGTTCGCCGCGCTCATACGCCGCGGTCAGTTCTCTGTACAGCCCGATGGGGCTGGAACCGGTGGCGAGCCCGAGCACGCACGCGGGGTTATCGAGGATGACCGCGCGCACGAGTTCGTACGCCTTTTTGCTCATTTCGTCGTAATCTTTCGTGATGATGACCTTCATATACAGACCTCTCTTTATATTTTTTACTTTTTGTAGATATACGCCCCGCCGCGGATGGCAGCCAGCACGGACAGATCTTCGCCGAGCACGGCAAAATCTGCCCGCTTGCCCGCCGCGATGCTGCCGATCTCCCCGTCCAGCCCCAAATTCTTCGCGGGGTTGAGCGAGGCACAGTCGAGCGCGGCTTCCAGCGGCACGCCCACCTTTTCGTGCAGGTTTTTCACGGCGACGTTCATGGGCAGCACGCTCCCGGCAAGCGTTCCGTCGGGCAGGCGCGCCTGCCCGTCTTTGACGCTGAACCGCTGCCCGCCCAGCTCGTAGAACTCCCCGTCCCTGCACGCGCCCTTCGCGCGCAGGGCATCGGTGACGAGCGTCAGCTTGCCGCGCGGCTTGTTTTTCGCGAGCAGCCGCATCGCGGGCACGCAGACGTGCACCGTGTCGCAGATGAGTTCGCAGTTGAGCTCGTCGAGCAGCAGCGCCGCGCCGACGACGCCCGCCTCCCTGTGGTGCAGCGGCCGCTGCGCGTTGTAGGTATGCGTCACGTTTCCCGCACCGAGCGCTGCGGCTTCCCGTACCTGCGCAAAGGTCGCCGCGCTGTGTCCTATCGAGGCGACGATGCCCTCTTTTTTCAGATATTCTATCAGCTGCGCCGCGCCTTCCTCTTCGGGCGCGACGGTCACGAGGCGGATATGCCCGCCCGCGGCGGCATTGAACCGGCGGAACGTTTCGACCGAAGGGGGAAGGATGCAGTCCTCCTTCTGCGCCCCGCGGAACTGCGCGGAAATGAACGGCCCTTCGAGGTGGATGCCGACGATTGCGGCGCCGTCCTTATGTTCCGCCCGTATGTATTCGTCGGCGGCGCGCAGCGCCGCGCAGATATTTTCCTCCGTCTGCGTCATCGTCGTGGCGAGGAAGGAAGTCGTCCCCTCCTTCGCGAGGGTGTTTGCGATGGTAGAGAGCGCTTCCTGCGTCGCGTCCATCGCGTCCGCCCCGCCCGCGCCGTGTATGTGCTGGTCGATGAAGCCCGGAGAGATGAGCGCGCTCTCCGGTATTTCGTATATCTCTTCGCCCTCGGCGGTGCCCGCCTCCGCGATCTGCGCGATCCTGCCCTCCCGCACGAGGATATCCGCGCGGCGGATGCCCTCGCCCGCGATGTAGGCGCGCACGTTTTTCAGAACAGCCATTGCATTTGCCTCCCTTCTCTTTTTCCGGTCTTATTCTATCACAAAAGAACGCGCATTGCAAGGCCCTGCGCGCCCGCGTGCAAGATTTTTGCCCCGTATTTACACCATCCGCCCGCCCGTTTCGTCGTTGATCCCGAGCAGGTAATCCGCGCTCACTTCCAGAACTTTGCAAAGCTGCACCAGCATTTCGAGGTTGGGCTGTAACGCTCCCCTCTCATATTTCCCTACGGTACTCTGCGTGACGGAAAGGCGCGCGGCAAGCTGCGCCTGCGTCAGGCCCTTTTCCGCGCGGCACTCGCGCAGCCTTTCTCCGAACGAAACCTTTTCCATGCCTCCATTATAGTCTATAACGGAATAATTTGCTTGACAAAGTCCATTATGGACTTTATAATTGAAAATAAAAACCGATAAAAAGGAGAAAAGATATGCAATCGGAGCAGACCTGCAAAAATTGCGGGCATTTCGTCCGCCACTACCGTTTCGGCGCGGACACGGAGTTCGTCCCGCTGGACACGGGGCACTGCTGCGTGCGCCGCGTGCAGGAGAAGGAGATCCGCCGCCTGTTCGTCGCCGGCGGCTGCCCGCAGTGGAAAGAAAGCGCGCGCCCCGTACAGAGGCGCGCGGAAATCGCCGATATCCTGCGCGGCATGGAAAAGCACCTTTCCCCCATCGCGGCGTGGCTGCGCGGCGGAGATTAAGGTCGGACGAGCCGCTTGCACGTCCACTCCGATACCTCGACCTTTACCACCGCCGTCAGAGAGAGGGCGCGCGCGTCGAAGGAAGCGTCCGGAAATTCTTCCTGCGCATAGTGCTCCATAAGAACGCGCAGGCCGTGCAGGCGTTCTTCCTCCGAAGAGAGCACCTCCGCCCTGCCGCTGCCGCACACGCTCTCGTAATCCGTCGTATATCCGCAGGGCGCGACGCCCTTGTTGAACACGCGCATCATGTTCGCCGCGCAGAAAGACACGTCCGCGCATTTTTGCAGCAGATCGAGCTTCGTTCCCTCCCGCGCGCAGTGAAAATACAGCGTCAGCCGCTCCCCCGCAAGTTCCGCCCCGAAGTTGAGCGGCACGAGGTAGGGCGCCCCTTCCCCGCGGGCGACGGCGAGCGTCATATACCCGCAGCGCAGCAGCGCGGCAAACTTTTCCGCCGCGTCTTTCACCTCGCGTTCGCTTTTGCGCATAACGTTCCCTCCGTTTCAGGCGCCGCGGCGGCTCTTGTAGTCCTCTATCGCCGCCTTGATCGCCTGCTCGGCGAGCACCGAACAGTGTATCTTCTGCGGCGGCAGCCCGCCCAGAACTTCTATGACCTTTTTATTCGTGACTTCGAGCGCCTCATCCACCGTCATGCCCTTGATCATCTCGGTGGCGGTGGAAGAGGTGGCGATGGCGGCGGCGCAGCCGAAGGTCTTGAACTTCGCGTCCGTTATCACGCCGTTTTCCACCTTGATGAACACCTGCATGATATCCCCGCACGCCTCGCTGCCGATCATGCCCATGCCGTCGTAATCCTCCATTTCGCCCACGTTTTTGGGGTTCTGGAAGGCCTCCATCACTTTCTGCGTATACATTTATTTCACCTCCTGCGGGAATACTTCGTTTTTCAGCTCTTTGGGGAAGAGCGGCGAGAGCGCGCGCAGCCGCACGACGATCTCTTTGAGCCTGTCCACGGCGTAATCGACCTCTCCGGCGGTGTTTTCCCTGCCGAAGGAGAAACGGATGCTGCCGTGCGCGAGCCCCTCGGGCACGCCCATCGCGAGGAGGACGTGCGACGGCTCGAGGGAGCCGGAAGAGCACGCCGACCCGCTGGAAACGGCGATGCCCGCGAGGTCGAGGCTGAACAGAAGCGACTCACCCTCGATATACCGGAAGGAAAAATTCGCGTTGCCGGGCAGCCTGTTTTCGGGGTGTCCGTTATATTTCACGAAGGGGATCTCCCTCTGTACGCGGGCGACGAAACGATCGCGCAGACCCGCAACGTATGCGGCATTTTCGTGCAGATGCTCCTGCGAGAGGCGCAGCGCCTCCGCCAGGCCGACGATGCCGGGCACGTTGGTCGTGCCGCCGCGCATCCCGCGTTCCTGATGCCCGCCCGCCACGAGGCGGGCAAGTTTCAGCCCCGAACGGACGTACAGCACGCCCACCCCCTTCGGCCCGTAAAACTTGTGCCCCGAGAGGGAGAGCATATCCGCGCCCAGCTCCTTCACGTTCACTTCCAGCGTGCCCGCCGCCTGCACCGCGTCGGTGAAAAAGGCGATGCCGCGCGCCTTTGCGAGGGCGGCGATCTCCTTTACGGGCTGCAAGGTACCGACCTCGTTGTTCGCCGCCATCACGCCGATGAACACGGTATCGGGGCGGATCGCCTCCTCCAGCTTTGCAAGGTCGACGGTGCCGTACCCGTCGACGGGGGCGAGCGTCACCTCGAACCCCTCGCGCTGCAATTCCTTCGCGGCGGAGAGCATGGCGGGGTGTTCGACGGCGCTGATGATGAGGTGCTTTCCCCTGTTTGCGAGTGCGTGCGCCGCCCCGCGCATCGCCCAGTTATCCGACTCCGTTCCGCCCGAAGTGAAGTAGATCTCCGACGGCTTCGCACCGATGCACTTTGCGACGGTATCGCGCGCCTCGTCGACGGCAGTCACCGCCCGCCGCCCGAAGGCGTGCTGCGAATTCGGGTTGCCGAAATTATCCGTAAAATAGGGCAGCATTTTTTCAAGCACCCGCGGGTCGACGGGGGTCGTCGCCGCGTGGTCAAAGTAGATATTCTGCATTCTTCCCTCCGTCAGACCGCCTCGCAGCGGCACTCTTCCCTGCAGCGGCAGTCGCGCTCGCGGTCTGCCGTGTTGCACTTGCACACGCCCACCTCGCTGTGGTCGTCGAGCATGGACTGCAGCGTCATGGAATCGAGCACGGCGTTGATGCCCGCGTACAGCTTGCGCCATACCGCGCCCGTGGCGCACTTATCGCAGGCCGCCGTGATGCAGTCCGCGATCTCCATATTGTCCTCGAGGGCGCGCGCGACGTCCCCGATGGTGATTTTTTCGGGCGCGCGGGTGAGTTTGTACCCGCCCGAAACGCCGCGCTCGGCGGTGACGACGCCCGCCCCCGAGAGCATGCGCATGATCTTTTCGATATACTTTGCGGAGACGGCGATCTCCTTTTCCAGCATGCTCGCACTGATGCAGCGCGACGGATAATTCTGCGCGAGGATGAAACAGGCCTTCAGCCCGTACTGTGATTTTGAAGAAAGGCGCATGATTTTTTCTCCTTCCGCGGCCTCCCCTTGCGCGGGAAGGCCGCCCCTTTAATTGCAACTATTTTAGTAGCATTTATTATAGCGGATAATCTCCCTTCCGTCAAACATTTTCGCTCCGTTTTTGAAAAAATATTCCGGAACAAGAAAGACGCCCCCGATTTTGAGAGCGCCTTCCGCATATTTTATCTATTGATTTTGCCGTCCTTTTGCTCCCTGCTCTGCCCGTTCGGAGAAGATGCAGCCGCAGTAATTCTGGCGGTACAGCCCGTATTCTCGGGCGAGCTGCGTCGAGCGCAGGTAGCCGCCGCGCTTTTTGAAGTCGTTGTGCAGCCACAAAACGCCGCACTCCTCCTGCAATTTTTCCCCGATCTCGTTGAGCCACGCCGCGTTTTTGTGCGGGCTGACGGAGAGGGTGGAACAGAAGTACGCATAGCCGCCCTCCTTCGCCGCGCGGGCTGTGCGGGAAAGGCGCAGCACAAAGCAGGCGCGGCAGCGCGCGCCGCCCTCCGGCTCCCCCTCCAGCCCCTTTGCGGCGGCAAAGAACTCGGCGGGGTCGTAGTCGCAGTCGAGGCTGTCCGCCCAGCCCGTTTCGCGCAGCAGGCGCAGCTGCTCCGCCTTGCGGTGCGCGTACTCGGCGGGGTCGGTGATGTTGGGATTATAGTAAAATACGGTGACGCGGAACTTTTCTTTCAGTTCCTCGATGCAGCGGGAGGAACACGGCCCGCAGCAGCTGTGCAGCAGCAGGCGCGCCCCGTCCGGAGCGGCCTTCATCTCCGCGCGCATCATCTCGTCGAAATTCGGCCTGTTCATGCGCCTATTGTAGCACAAAACCGCGGGAAAGGCAATATTTTCTCTTTATACACAATAAAAATATTATATCAAATATAAATATATTATGAACTTATTTTTTAAAAACAAATAAATACTCATGCGCTAACAAAAGGAAATTAAATTTTATACTGTTTGTCTTCCAATATCCGGTCGCTTTACAATTATGCTGTTCCTTAATTATAATTTCTTTCGTTTTGAAGCCCGCTGACTCGAATACACGCATCGTCTCGAAACCAAGTGGTTGAACCATCCCTTTTTTTCGCATATCTCCCATAAGAATAGCACAAAATTTTCCCTTTTTCAGAACACGATAACTTTCTGCCGCTACCTTTTCCATTTCTGCCAAAAAAGGCTTCATTGGCAAAAGGGAAAGATCTCCCTCAATATTTTCGCTGTAATGTATAATGTCTGCATACGGCGGATGTGTACATATCAAATCAATCGATTCATTTTCTAATGGAAGCATTCGGGCATCCGCACATTCTAACCGTAAAATATTGTCTCCTTCAAAATTAAAAGAACATTTTGCACGGCTTGTTTCTACGGCCTCCGGATTTATATCAAACCCGACAAAATTCCGATATGTTAATTTTGCTTCTACCGCCGTTGTCCCTCCTCCGATAAACTGATCCAATACGACGTCTCCCTCTTGGGAATAGCGCAATATTACATTCCGTGGAATATTCGGAGACCAATTTCCTCTATATTTGGCATCATGTGTAGCCCATTTACCCCGCGAGGGGAATGACCAAATCGTAGTCGTTTCAAGCTCAAATTTATCAGGTTGCAAAGGATTCTTTTTCGCCATATCAATCAGTTATAAGTTCTTCCGGCACAGGCAAACCTAGCCTGACCAAAGGAATATATTCAAAATAATAATCACACCCGACCGACTGAATATAATCTAATACATCTTTATACTTCGGACTTCTGAACCAATCATCAAGTAAATAGATATATTCGACATCTATGTTTACGGGAGCCATAAGTTTTTTATATTGTTTCTTCTTAAAATCACAAGTTTGCAATTTTTCATCTACCGATCCGGCAACTTCCTGATGCTTACATTCAATAATAAAAAGTTTATTATTCAATAAAACAAAAATACTGTCATCGGGCAATAATTTTTTTGAGATATAATCCTCCCATTCTATCCCCATTTTCTTGAGAAAAACGCTGTAAAAATTATTTTTCTTATAAACTTCCGCTACCTTTTCTCCGTCGTAAAAGACATCATGTCCAATTATACTATAATGTGGCTGTTCTTGCAGAAAAGTCGATAAATCTGTTTTTCCTTCAAAAATCAACCCTGTACGTGTATTCCCGCCGCCTTTTCCGTTTTTAATCATACTTTATTCCTCCTGATTACATATGATCAATTCTTTTATTTTTCCGCGCCTTTCTGCATTGCTGTTGATCATTCGAGACGCCGAAACCCTTTTGATTTGATACCCTTGATACAATTCATCAAAAAAATTGTCTTCTTCATTTATATTTTTCGGATCTGAATTGCTTAACACTACTTTGGCATGCATATCTGTAATTTCCTTAATAAAAGCAGCAAGACGCCTTTGTTCCTCATCATCAAAAGTCTCTCTGTTATAAGATGTAAATGCTGACGTTTCAGAAATCGGCCGATAGGGAGGATCCAGATAAACAAAGGTATCTTCATCTATGAAAGACTTTGACAATGTATAATCGCCACAGACGATTTCAACCTTTTGCAACGCTTCATGAATATCCCGTAAATTTTCTTCATCGCATATCTTTGGATTTTTATAGGACCCCATCGGCACATTGAACAGTCCTTTCCTGTTGACACGATAAAGACCGTTAAAGCATGTTTTATTCAAAAAAATAAAATCCGCTGCCTTTTCGAGTGCTGTATCCGAACGTAAAGAGAGTCGGTTAAATTTTTCTCTCAACGAATAATAAAAATATTTTCTGCCACTTGCATCCATAGGCAAAAAAGTCATTTGCATATCCTGCAGTCGTTCGATTAGCGGCTCTACTTTTTCTCTAATGATATTATAAGCATTTATAAGTTCAGGATTAACATCGCTGATATAATACTCCTCAAAAGAATATCTCGCTAAAACATCAAAAAACAAGGCACCTCCGCCGACCATCGGTTCCGCATATTTCCTTTTGCAGACTCCTTTCGAAGAAAGAATATACTTTTCCAATTCCTCTACGAGCTGACTTTTCCCTCCTACCCATTTAACAAACGGTTTCAATTCCTTTCTTCGTGTTTCTTCATAACGGGTTGTCCTTTTATCCACTGGTTTTTCGGCTTCACTAGGGATAATCCAAACATTTCCGACCATCATAGCCCCTTCAATACGCTTTTCTGCGCAAAGCACAGCTACTCGTCTCTGTGAAATATTCCATTTTTCCGCGGCTTCTTTCGCCGAAATATAATACAACATATATAATTCCGCCTTTAATCCGTTAGTATTATTATATTCTAATTTACGAATAATAGCAAGCATAATTTATTCAATTCTGAAAACGGGGCGCGGAATTTTCCGCGCCCCGTTTTCAGAAAAGAGGAAAAAAGAAAAATGATGAAAAACCGCTTTTATTCCCCGCTCGCCCCGTAGTTGGAGAGCACGCGCGCGGAAGGGTCGTTGACCTTGCACCCCTCCCAGTGCCTGTTCGGCATCCAGAAGCCTTTGACCATGCCTGCCTGCCCGGGGTAATACTTTTCAAAGATCTCGCGGTAGAGGAGGCTCTCCTTCGTGAACGGCTTTGCGTGATAAGCGTACTTTGCGGCGATCTCTTTCCAGTCGGGGCCGTACTGCTTCTCCGCATATTCCCTGATGTCGTCCGCCATAGAATGCCCCACCGCGTCGGAAAAGGCGGCCTTTTCCCGCCACAGGATGTTTTCGGGCAGGTAATCTCCCTCGAACGCCTTCCGCAGCAGATACTTGCCCTTTCCGTATGTGTTCAGCTTGAGGGCGGGATCAACGTGCATGACGTACTTCACGAGATCGAGGTCGCCGAAGGGCACGCGCGCCTCCATGCTGTTGACGGAAATGCAGCGGTCCGCGCGCAGAACATCGTACATATGCAGCTCGCGCACGCGCTTGCATGCCTCTTTCCGGAACGCCTCGGCGGAGGGCGCGAAGTCGGTGTATTTGTACCCGAACAGCTCGTCGGAGATCTCCCCCGTCAGCAGGACGCGCACGTCCGAGATCTCGTGTATCTTTTTGCAGACGAGGTACATGCCGACGGAGGCGCGCACGGTGGTGATGTCGAAGGTGCCGATGGCGGCGATGACCTGATCGAGGGAGGCGAGCACCTCCCCGCGCGTCATGATGACCTCGGTATGCACCGAGCCGATGTAGTCCGCGACCTCGCGGGCGTACTTCAGGTCGATCGCGTCCTTGTCCATGCCGATGGCAAAGGTTCTGATCGGCCGCTGCAGGATGCGGGAGGCGACGGCGCACACGAGGGAAGAATCCAGCCCGCCCGAGAGGAGGAAGCCGACGGGCGCATCGGCGTCCAGCCGCTTGCGGATGCCCTCGGTGAGTTTGATGCGGATATTGCGGCAGACCGCCTCCAACCCGTCCGGCAGGTACTGCTTTGCCCCGGCGATGTCGCAATAGGTGTGAAACCTGCCCTTATAATAGTACTTTCCGGGCGGGAAGGGACGGATCTCCCCCGCCGCGAGCCCGACGAGGTTTTTCGGCTCGCTCGCGAAGAGGACGGCGCCGTTTTCGAGATAGCCGTAATACAGCGGGCGGATGCCGATGGGGTCGCGCGCGGCGATATATTCGTCCTTTTCCCCGTCGTAGAGCACGAGCGCGAACTCGGCGTCGAGCATGGAAAACATCTTCAGCCCGTATTCGCGGTAGAGGGGGAGAAGGATCTCGCAGTCGCTGTCCGACGCGAAGGTATACCCCAGTTCCTCGAGGTGCCGCTTTACGGGGCGGAAGCCGTACAGCTCGCCGTTGCACACGACTTTGTCTTTGCCCATCGAAAAGGGCTGCATCCCCGCGGCGTTCAGCCCCATGATAGCGAGGCGGTGGAACGCCATATAGCCGGAGGGCGTCTTTTCGATGCGGCTCATGTCCGGCCCGCGCGAAACGGTGCGGTAAAACCCTTCGAGCATCTTTTTATGGTCGACCTCTTTGGTCGTGCAGCAGAATATCGAACACATGATCTCATACCTCGCAAAAAAGAAAAAACCCCCGGCAGGAACGGGAACGTTCCTGCCGGGGCGAAACTTTGTCCGCGGTGCCACCCGGCTGTGCGCGCGGCTTTTCCGCCGCGGCGCCTCTTTCCGCCTTCTTCCAAAGGCTTCCGCTGTAACGGGCGGGCCCGTCGGAGACTAATCGCGTATCCTTTCGCCTCCGCCGCTCTCGGGCGTTTTTCGCGCGGGCGTGAAGGCGGAACTTTCAGCAACGTCCGCTCTCTGTGCTCCCCTGCCCCGCGCTACTCCTCCCGGTCGTCGCGCTTCAAAGATTGCGCAGATTATACCACGCGGCGGGCGGGGCTGTCAACTCCCCGCGGCATATCCCGGGTATCGTCATTTTGAAAGGCGGGTATTCAAAAAAGTTATACCTTCCGCAGCGTGCGCAGGGCGCGCTCCAGCGGGAGATAGAGCACCGCGCAGCTCGCGGCGGCAAAGGCGGGCTGCACGGCGAGCACGGCGAGGGACGCGTAAAAATAGGGCGCGAAGCGCATGCCGAGGATGAGCGGGGAAACGAGGTCGTCGATAAGGGTGAAGCAGGCGGTCATGAAGGCTGCGGCGACCGCCGTGCAGACCAGCCTGCGCGGCGGAGAGAGGGCGCGCAGCGCCCTGCCCAAAAGCCCGAAAACGAGGGCGAACAGATTATAATAGATGAGGTAAAGCGCGATAACGTTCACGGCAAAACCCCACAGGAGGCAGCGCAGCAGCGAAAAGCAGGTCGCGACCATGCACCCCCGTCTGACCCCGAACACCGTGCAGAAGGGCAGAAAGAGCGCCGTTACCAGCTCGATGCCCGCCACGGCGGCGAGCGCGTACTGCGCCGCGATGAGCAGAGCCGTCATCACCGCGACGTAAGCGACTTCCCGCGCCGAAGAAAAGAGCGCGCCCCTTCCCCCTTTCACCATGTGCTTTCCGTTATGTAGACGACCGCGCCGTCTGCAAGGTGCATGGAGGAAATGCCGACGGACGACGTTTCCAGCGTGAGGGGGCCGTAGGTCATGGGCATGCCGCCGAAATCCGCCTCCACGCTCGTATAGAGGGCGATGAAGGCGTGCGACGCGTCGTCCGCGCGCAGCGCCATGTTCTCCTCCCCGTTTTCCACCCATCCGAAGGCGGTAAACATGAACCCGTACGCGCTTTCGCTGCCCTCATAGCAGATCTTCCCCTGTTCTTGCAGCCTCTGCACGAGGGTATAGGCGGTGTCGCCCTCCGAAAAATCGGAATAAGGGAGCTGAAACCAGGCGTCCGCGCCGTCGGTCGCGGGGTCGTCCGCGACGAGGGTGACGAAGCCCTCGAAACTTTCGGGCACGCCCGAGGAGATGACGGCGCCTCCCCGCGCGCAGCCGGCAAAGAGCGCGGCGGAAAGGATGAGAACGGCGGAAAACAACGACAGTTTTTTCATTGAACGATACTCCTTTTTTGTAAAAAAACGGCGCCCTCCGCGCACGGCGAAGGGCGCCCGCGTTTCCGCGTGCGTCGCTCTGCCCCTTCTTCCGTGCCCGAAAAAGCATGACATTCCGACGGCGCGCGGCAGGTTACCCGGCTCGCCGCAAAGCTGCGGCACACGGTAATGACCGTTGCGGCGGATTCGCACCGCCTTCCCCTGCTCTCTGCAAAGGCAACTCGCGCGCCCCTGAAATTTTTCTTATTATATCAGAAAAAGAGCGGGCGCGCAAGCGCTTTTCCGCTCCTTTGCCGTTCACACGGCATATTCGTAGATATAGTCGTCCATCGCGTACCCGCCGCCGATATCGGTGACGGTGCTGTCCGTGCGCACGAACCCGAATTTTTCGTAGGCGCGTATCGCGCGGGCGTTGCCCTTGTTGACGGTGAGCCATACCCGCGGGAGGGCAAGGCGCTTTGCGATGGCGCACACCTGCGCGAGGGCGCGCTGCCCCACGCCCCTGCCGCGGCACTCCTCTTCCAGATACAGCTTCGACAGAAAGAGCGAATCTTCGAGCGGCCGCACGGCGCAGTAGCCGATCTCCCTGTCCCCGTCCGCGATAAAGAAATAGATATAATTCTCCTTTTCCGTCTGCTCCGCGATCGCCGCCGCGCTCTGGAATTTCTGCGTCATGTATTCCACCTGCGCCTCGCCCAGCAGCCCGTCGTACGCCGAATGCCACAGCCGCGCTATGTACGCCGCCAGCCGCCCGTACTCCTCGGGGCGGGCGAGGCGGAACATCTTCTCTTCCATTTCCGTCTGCTCCTTTGCCTTTCTTCCCCTGCATTATAGAACTTTGCGGCGGAATTGTCAACGCGCGGAGGCTTTCGGCACGAAAATGCAAAAAACGACGCCTTTTTCTCCCGCGCGCGGGCATTGCGCGCGCGGCGCCCGCATAGAGTGATTGCAAAGAGCAAAACGAGGTGAACGTATGCAGGAATATGCGAGCGACTTTATCGGCAAGCCCCTCTTCACGCGCGGCGGAGAGCGCGCGGGCTATGTGAAAAACGTGCAGACGGACGCGCGGCTTTCGGCGCTGCGCAACCTCGAATGCTGCGACGACGAAGAAGAGGAGTTCATCCTCCCCCTCTCCGCCCTCGCGCAGGCGGGGAAAGACGCGCTCATCGTGCGCAGCCTGACGGCGCAGCCGTGCAAAAACTGCCGCCCCGCGCCCTTCGGCGCGCAGGTCTACGGCGAAGACGGCGCCCTGCTCGGCACCGCGTCAGACTTCCTGCGCGAAGGGAAGACGCTGACGGGCATCCTCCTCTCGGACGGCAGCACCCTGCCCGCCGACCGCCTCGCGGGCGTGCGCGACGCGGCGATGGTCAGCCTCTCCTCTCCCGCAAGGCGCGTCCCCCGCCCCAAAAAGGCAAAAACGGCAAAGGAGGAGGGCGACGCTGCCGTGAAAGCCTCCCCCGACGAAGGCGGCACCGCGATGCGCGCCGCGCAGAGCGTGGCGGAAACGAAGCAAGAGCGGCCGCAGCCTCCCGTGCGCAGGGCGGCGGGAACGCGCGCGGGCAGCGCACTGCTGACGGGAAAGATCCTGCCCGCCGACCTGACCGACGTGCGCGGGAACCTGCTCGCCGCGGCGGGTACGGTCGTGACGGCGGAAGTCATCTCCCGCGCGATGGCGCACGGCAAGCTGTTTGCGCTGACCCTGCTCTGCTGCGGGAACGGCTACGGAAGATAGCCGTCCTTCCGGCAAAAGAAAGGGGGCGCCGCACGGAATATCCTTTCCGCGCGGCGCCCCTCTTTTCTTTGCGAAGCGATACGTTTCCCCGGAACGGCGGCTTCACCCCTCATATTTCGCCAGCATCTTCAGAAGCGAAGCGAGCACGTCGTTGAGCGCGCGCGCCTCTTCGGCGGAAAGTTCCCCCTTGCCGCGGTAGACGGAAAGCAGGTCTTCCGCCTTCTGCGCTTCCAGCCTGTCGCCCGCGCCGAGCGGGAGCGAGAGCAGCCGTTCCAGCACGGAAAAGGCGTGGCCGAGCCGCACGTCCTCCCCCACGACGACCCGCCCGCCCTGCGCAAAACAGCGCACTTTGCGCGGCAGTTCGGGCACGGGCGCGGAGAGGCGGGGCGTCCCCTCCTGCCCTTCCGTCCTCTCCTCTTCCTCTTCTTCCCCCGCACGGGAAGGCCCTTTGCGGCGTTCCGGGCGGTGCTTTCTGCGGCGTATGAAGAGAAGGACGCAGAACAGCAGCGCGTATACTGCCCAGGCGGCGAGGGCGACGCACAGGGCGGGCACAGCAGGCTCCCCCGCGGCGGGAAACAGCGCCGCAAAGAGAGCGGCGCAGGCGGAGGAGAGGGCGAGATACGCCCCGCGCGGCGCGGTGCGGAAGCGGCAGAGCAGGGCAAAGACGACGAACGCGGCGAGCGGAAAGGCGAGCAGTATGAGAGCGGAGGCGTCGCACAGCAGCGCCCTGCCCGCGGCGCGCACGGCGGCGGGCAGTCCTTCGATGACGGCAGAAGACAAAAGGGGAAACCTCCTTGCGGAATTTCCCCTCCATTATAGCCGCAAACGCGCCGAAAAATACGGCGCGTCTGCGCGATTTTTGCGGAACGTGCGCGAATAAGGCTCTTTTTTACGCAGACGGCACCTCCGTCTCGAACCCGCGCAGGATATTGACGATATAGGCGCGCACCCGTTTCACCCCCGCGATGCGGCGGGCGGCGGCGGCATAGATCTTCAGCTGCGGCGCGTAGTCGGCGGCGAGCCGCGCGGCGTCGTGCGAGGAATATTTGTAATCGACGATCACGCACTCCTCCCCCTTCACCGCGAGCAGGTCGATGACCCCCTGCACGAGGATCTCGTCCTCCGCGGCGGTCGCGAGCACCTCGCGGGCGGGCGCGCAGAGCAGGAACTCCCGCTCGCGGAAGAGGTCATACCCTTTCAGCGACGAAAACACGGGCATGCGCAGGATGCGCGCGGCGGCCGCCCGGTCGATGGGAACGTACCCCTCCTCTTCCAGCAGCGGCGCGATGCGCGCCGCCTCCGCGTCGGGGTCGGCGGAAAAGTCCGCCCGTTCGAGGAAGGCGTGGTACGCCGTGCCGGCGGCGGCGTCCGCCGCACTGCCGTAAAACTCGCCCGCCGTGCGCTCTTCCTCCTCTTCCCGCGCTTCCGCGGCGGCGCGCAGGAGCGCGGAAGGCGACGTCTTGACGGGCAAAGACAGGCTCTCCGCAAAGGGATACGGGCGGCGGTAGCGGGAAAGCACCTCCGCTTTGGCGGCCGCGTCCTCCTCTCCCGCGGTGAGCACCCGCTCTTCGGGCGGGGCAAGTTCGGCGCCGAACACGGGGTAGAACAGGTCTTCGAAGCGGGAAAGGTCTATGAAATCGTAAAAGCCGCTCGCGGAACCCACCTTGTCGGGGCTGAACTTCGTCTGCCGCGCGAAGGTGAGGTACAGCGCGCTCTTCGCGCGGGTGAAGGCGACGTAGAGCAGCCGCATCTCGTCCTCCGCGCGGCGGCGGCGGATGCGCTCGCGCACGGCGGCGCGCACGAGGGTCTCGCGCACGGTGCGCGAGGAAAGGTCGTACGCGAGGGGCGCGAACCCCCACTCGCCGTCCTGCAATACGCCCGTAAACGCCTTGTTGGAAAACAGTCCGCTCATGCCGGCGACGATGACGACGGGGAATTCCAGCCCTTTGGAGGCGTGCATGGTCATCACGCGCACGGCGCCCTCGCCGCCGCTCTCCGAAAAGCCGACGTCGTAGCCGCCGCTCCTGAGCCGCGCGAGAAATTCGGGGACGGAAAGCTCCCCGCACTCCGCGACGAGGCGCGCCGTCCTGCGCACCTTTTCCGCCCCGCAGGGCGAGGCGAGGAGTTTGAGCTCCATGCCCGTTTCGGAGAGGACGTACGAGAGTATTTCCGCCGCGCCCTTTGCCTGCATCTGCGTGCGCAGGCGGGCGGCAAGCCCGAAAAAGGCGCGGAGTTTTTCCGCGAGCGCGTCCTTTTCCCGCTCCGCGTACTGTTCGCAGGCGACGTAGAACGGCACCTTCTGCCCGGCGCGCAGCCGCACGGCGGCGAGCTCTTCGTCGGTCACGCCGCCCATCGCGCTCTTGAGCGCGGCGGCGAGGGGAATATCCTGCGCGCCGTTGTCGAGGTACTGCAAAACGGAGATCAGCGCCTTCACTTCGGGATAATCGCAGACGTTGACCTCCGCGTCGGCGGCGACGGGGATGCCGCGGCGGACGAGCTCGGCGATGATGCGCCCGCCGCCCGACTGCTTGTTGCGCACGAGCACGACGATATCGCCGAAGGTGTTCCGCACCTCGCCCGAAACGGGGTCGAGGCGTGTCTTGCCGACTTCGGAGAGCACGATGTCGGCGATGAGCGCGCTCTCTGCGGAAACTTCGTCCGCCTGCGGCTGCAGGTGTTCGGCGACCGAATACACGCCGCGCTCTTCGGGGGGCTGTTCCTCCCCTTCCCTGCCGTCGGCAAAGCAGATATGCACCTCCCCGCCCTTCTGCCGGTCGGGAGCGCCGGGCGCGATCATCGAGGTCGCGGCGTAGTCCACCGAGCAGACGGCGGGCGTCATCACCTGCGAAAAGACGTCGTTGACGAAATCGAGCACGGCGGTGCAGCTGCGGAAATTGCCGTTGAGGGTGAGCGCGCCCCCCGCCTGCGACAGCCGCGCGAATTTTTCGGAGAAGAAGGAGGCGCTGCACCCGCGGAAGCCGTAGATGGACTGCTTCACGTCGCCGACCATGAACACGTTCCTGCCGGAAACGAGGGAGAGGATCTCCTCCTGCGCGGGGTTCACGTCCTGATATTCGTCCACGAATATGTGGGTATACCTGCCCGCGACCTCTTCGCGCACCTGCGGCTTGCGCAGAAGGGCGAGGCAGTAATGTTCGAGGTCGGAAAAATCCAGCGCGCCCGCGCGGCGCTTGAGGGCGGAAAACTCCTCGTCATAGACGAGCAGCAGCTCCGCGATGCCCTTTGCCGTCTCTCCCGAAGCGTAAAACGCGGAACGTTCCTCCTCTTCGCTGCCGTAGCCGGAGAGTTGTTTTATCAGCCTGTCCACCGTCTCCTTGAGCGCGGCGTACTCCGCGTCGAGGGCGAGGGCGGCGGCATCTCCCGACTTGTTGATCTTCCTCGCGTCCGGCTTTCTCGTCAGTTCCGCGGCTGCCGCCGCGGAAACGGCGGAAAACAGCCCGTCCGCGCCGAGCACGGCGTCCGCGAGCGCGGTGCGCTCTCCGAGGAACTTTTTATGCCCTTCGCCGAACAGGCCGCCGGCGAGGAAGGGCTGCGTCTTTTCGGAAAGCGCGGCGCAGCGCTCTTTCAGCTTTTGCGCCGTTTCGAGCGCGGGGGCGAGCAGCTCTCTGCTCACGCGCGCAAAGCCCTCCTCCCCGTACAGCGCGGGGACGCTCTCCAGAAAGGCGCGCGGATCCGGCTTGACGATGACGGTCTCATACGATTTGAGCAATACGTCCTTGAGATTGTCGAACCCGCGGCTGTCGGCGAACGCCGCGCACAGCCCCGCGAACAGCGGCGACTTCTGCGCCAGCAGCCTGTCGAAGGCGGCGTCCACGGCGCGGCCGCGCAGCTTGTCCGTCTCCGCCTCGTCGAGGATGCGGAAGTTGCCGGGCGCGTCCGTCTCGTAAAAATAGCGGCGGATGACGGAGGTGCAGAAGGCGTGCACGGTGCAGATGTCCGCGGTGGCGACCTCGCCGAGCTGCGCGCGCAGGCGGGCGCGGACGGCGGCGTCCTTTTCGGAATTGAGGCGGGCGACGAGGGCGGCGCGCAGCCGTTCCTTCATCTCGGACGCCGCGAGGTTCGTGAACGTGACGGCGAGCACGGAAGACACTTCCGCCTTCTCCGAAAGGATGAGGGAGATGATCTTTTCCACCATCACGAAGGTCTTGCCGCTGCCCGCAGACGCGGAAACGAGCACCTCGCCGGCGGCGTCTATCGCCGCCTGCTGTTCGGGTGTGGGTGTGCGCACGCTCATCTGTCTCCCCTCCTTTTCTGCACGACGGAAACGATCTCCTCCGCCGTCACCTTTTTCTCCTTGCGCGCCCCCGCCGAGAGGTCATACCCGCACACGGCGCCGTAGGGGCAGTATTTACAGGCGCCCTCGTAGGGGGAGGGCGCGATGCACCCGCGGGAGATCTCCTCCGCGCAGCCGCGCGAAACGAGCACGGAATAGTACAGGAAATCGGAAAAATCTTCCCCCTGCAGACGTCCGTTCTTTTTCTTCCCGTACGAGGCGTTTATATAGCGGCTGACCCCGCCGGGCTGCACGTTTTTGTCGCTGAGCCGCACGACCTCGTCCTCCCCCGCGGTGAAGCCCTCCATGCGGAAGGGCTCCTCGCCCGCTTTTGAAAAGCCCGCCTTCGCGGGGAAGTAATAGGCGCCCGCGGGCTTTCCTCCCCGCGACGCCGCCGTGAGGTACAGCCCGAGCTGCAGTTTCCTGCCCGTGTAATAGCTCTCTTCGCCGGTATCCGAACTGCCCGTCTTGTAGTCGATGACGCGGGAATACTCCCCGCTCACGTCCACGCGGTCTATCTTGCCGGTCAGGAAGAGGGTGCGCTCTCCCGATAGCAGCGGGATGCCCGCATAGCGCGAGGAGGGGTAGCCGAACACCTCCTCGACGGCGGAAACGGTATACTCGGAATTGACGATCTGCTCATAGACCTTCCCGCCGACGATGACGGCCTCCCGCACGAGCGACTCCGCCGAGTACCCGCCCGCGGCGGTGTCCGGCATATAGCAGAAGGGCGGGGAAGAGAGCAGCCTCTCCGCCTCGGCGCGCACGAAGGCGGCGCATTCCTCCGCGCCGGAAAGTCCGGGGATCTTCAGCGCGAGCAGGCGCAGCACCTCGTGCATGAAATTGCCCGTATCCGGCACGCGCACGGCGCCCTCTTCGCGTTCGGAAAGCAGCAGCCCGCTCTCCGCAAAGTTCTTGTACGGGCAGGAAAAATACCGCTCGAGCATGGTGGGCGAAACGGTGTTCTTCCCCTTGAACAGCAGCTGCGCCGAAGAAGGGACGAAGGCGGGCGCCCCCTTCTCCCCGAACAGGAGCGCGTCGGGCGCCTCTCCCCGCTCGCGCAGCGCGCCGTACAGCCCCGTGTGCACGGCAAAATCTCCCCTGCCGCGGCGGAAGGCGTCGGCGCGCACTAAAAGTTCGCGCACGGCGGGCACGGGAGCGCTCGCCTTGCAGGCGAGGTAGCGCAGATATGCCGGGGAATTCCCTCCCTCGAGCGCGGCGCGCGTAAGCGGCGCGAGCGGCTCCGCGGCAGTGCCGGACAGGGCGCGCACCGAGGCGATGAACTCCGCGGGGCGGCACTCCTTCCCCGCTTGGGAGAGCGGATAGGAGAGGTACAGCCGCTCGGAAAAGGAGCAGAGCGCGACGCCCACGTTTTCCCGCGCGCGGGCGTTGACCTCGCGTATCTTGGGGGAAAGCTCCACCTTCAAGGTGCGCAGGCGGTCGATGTCCCTGTCGGTGATGAGCGCGGTGTCCGCGCCGCAGGCGGGCACGGCGTCGGTGAGGCCGGCGGCGATGACCGTCTTTGCGCCGCAGATACGGCTCTCGGCGACGTCGCCGACGAACACGGCGTCGAGGTACTGCGGGATGAGGGAAACTTCGAGCGCGGTGAGCGCCTCCGAAAGCACGGCGGAAAACTCCTCCGCGCGCATCTTCGTGCCGCCGGAAAGTTCCTCCGCCTCCGAAAGCACGCGCAGGATGCTCTCCAGCCCGCGCGCCATATAAGCGCTCTCCGCGCGCAGCCCCTGCCCTTCCAGCGCGGCGGCGAGCTCGTCCTGCACCTTTCCGCATTCAAATTTTTCCAGCAGCCCGCGCACGAGGCGGCAGTACTGCCCGCCCGTCATCGCGGCGGATGCGCCGTCGAAGGCGGAGAGCAGGCGGGAGCGCAGGGCGTCGAGCACGAGCGGGTCGTCCGCCCCCTCTTTGATCGGCCTGCGCGCGCCCCCGCGGTAATTCGCGTAGTGCAGCAGATAGTTGCGGTACAGCTCGCGCGAACGGCGGTCGCCGCCGAAAAACTCGCTGCCGACGAACGCGTCCGCGTCGGCGGGGTCGAACCCCTCCGAAAGCAGGGCGAACCAGCCCAGCACGAACCTCGCGAGCGGGTGGGCGGCGAGGGTGCGCTTCACGTCCGCGTAATACGGGATGCCGTATTCGCCGAACACCTTTTCGAGGGCGACGCGGCTGCCTTTCGGGTCGCCGAGCAGCAGGGCGACGTCGCGGTAGCGCAGCCCGCGGTCGAGCACCTCGCTCTGTATGACGGTGGCGGCGTACACGAGCTCGTCCTCCTCGTCCGCGCCCTCGAAGAGATGCACGTTCCGCGCGTTTACGGGCACGGGATAGGCGGGGTCGAACAGCGTGCGGCGCAGCGCCTCCGCCTCGGGGCAGAGGGCGGAAGGTATGTACGTCCTCCTGCACGCCGCCCCCGCGAGCGCGCAGTACTTTTCAAAGTCATGCACCGCCTCGTTGGTATAGAGCGCCTCCTCCCCGCCGATGAGCACGGCGGAGACGCTCTTCGCGAGGGAGAGCGCGGCGCGGATCCCCTCCGCCGCCTGCCGCGTGAAGGAAGAAAATCCGACGAAATACACGTTCGCCCCCGCGGCGCCGCCCTTTTGCATGGCTTCCGGCAGCAGCGAGAGCACGCCGCTCTCGTCCAGCCAGCCGCGGGCGAGAAAGTCGAGATAGCCGCGGTAGACGAGGGAGATGTCCGCGAGTTTGTCCGCGAGCACCCTGTCCGCGCCCGCGCGCGCCTCGTCGAGCAGTTCGGGGGTGATGAGCGCGGCGCGCAGCTGGGCGATGGTCTCGTACAGCCTCCCCGCGCAGCCGGCGGGGTTTTTCCCGAAGCAGCGCAGTTTTCCCGACAGCGACGCCGCGATGCCGCCGACGACGAGCACCGACCCCTGTTTGGAAAGCACCTTCCTGCCGCCGCCGAGAAAGCGCGCGAAGGTAGTCACCTTCGTGTCGAAGGCGACGCCCTGCGCCCTTGCCACGGCGCGCTCCGCCTCGAGGGTGAGCCTGTCCTCGCAGAAAATGAGGTTTTTCTCCCCCGCGGGGAGCCTGCCGAGAAAGGCGGCGAGCTCTCCGACGGTGGGCACGACGAAAATTTCAGCGTTCATGTACGTCCTTCCGGCCGCCCGCCCCTCTCTTTCCGGCGCCGCGGCGGCTTTCCCGTTATAGTGTAGCACATTTTTCTCTTTTTTTTAAGCAAATTTCACCGTTTTGTTTTTACAAAACCCGCCGTTTGTGTTATACTGTTAGCTGTCCATAAAAATTTTGCGGACACAAACGGAGTATTGTATGAAAAGAAAGAAGATAGCGCTTGCGGCGCTCGCCGTTGCGGGCGCGCTCGCCCTCTCCGCCTGCTCTGTGCGGGTGGAAACGCTGTTTGCAGCCAACTGGCTGCGCGCCCCCTCCGCGGGTTACGACGACAATTATTACGAAAAACTCACCTACGGCCTCACCTTCGCCGCCGACGAAGGCAGCTCCCTTTCCGTGCAGATAGATGCGGAGAACAGCTCCTTCACGATGGAAACGGAGGCTCTCGCGGGCTGGACGCACGGCGACACGACGTACACCCACGTCTATCACCTGCGCACCGAGCTGACCTTGAGCGCGAGCTACGTCTATACGGCGGAAGACGGCACGCAGACGACGGTGGCTGCGTTCGGCGGCGCAAACGACACCGAAGAAAGCGACGCCGACGACCCCGCGAAAGAGGTGACGGAAGTCTGGTTCCGTTCCAAAGCGGACGGCGGCAACCTCGAGCCGATCTGCAGCACGAGCACCTGGTATTCGTACAGCCCCGCGGGCATGAGCTCGAGCGGCGTATACCTGTATAATTACTCGGTGAACATCGAATATACCGAAAACGGCAACGTCGCGGCGATAAAATACACCGACGGCTGGGCAGACCTCGCCGAAGGGGAAGCGCAGGTGAGCGACAACCTTTTGAAGGCGCGCCTGTTCGATACCGAAGAGCGCACTTACAGCGGCCTGCAGGACGACTATACCGCCGTCGACCACGGCCAGCTCCTGTTCGCGGGCCGCGGCATCGGCTTCACCTCCGCGGAGGAGAGCGGGCACACCCTGACCGTGTTCACGCCCAACTACGGCGCGCAGAACGTCTCCCTCACCTGTTCGGAGATCGCGACGCGCACCTTCACCTTCTCCCTCGACGGGACGAACGAGGAGCGCCAGATCGCCGTGGCGTCCGTCACCGCGAGCGTCATAAGCAACGGCGGCAACGGCGGGCCCTCCCACACCGTGTACTACGCGCAGAAGGGCAGCGACAGCGACAACCCCTACTACTGCATGCCCATACAGATCGAAAAGCCCTTCGGCTTCGGCATAGGCACGATGACCCTCTCGCTGACCGAAGCGGTGCACAAGGGAACGGAATAACGCACACAAAAGAGAAAGGGCGTTGACGCCGTACGGCGTCAACGCCCCGTTTTTTTATGTTCAGGCGAACAGCGCGCGCAGCACCGCGCGGGCAAGGATCATCGAGCCGACTTCTCCGGGGTGTACCCTGTCCCAGGAGATGGACTGCCCCGAACGGCTCTTCATATATTCGTCGAAATCCGCCTGCACGTCGATATAGACGAAACCGTACTCCTCTGCCGTTTTACGCACGGCGGCGGCATACCGCTCCGTCATGGCGCGCATCTCGTCGGAGCGGTTGCGTTCGAGATAGTACGGGGAGAGCACGAAGGCCCTCTTCCCCTTCATCTTCTCGCAGATGGCGCGCATATTGCGCCCGAACTCCTCCTCGCCGACGGCGTTTACAGGCAGTTCCAGCCCGTCGAAGTGGCGCCACACGTCGTTGATGCCGATGAGGCAGAAGATGACGTCGGGATTCTCTCCCGCGACGTCCTTGTCCCAGCGGGCGAGCAGATCCCGCGTGGTGTTGCCGCTGATGCCCGCGTTGACGACTTTATACCACTCCTGCGGACGGAAGGCGCGCAGATAATTGCGCACCAGCCGCACATAGCCGTTGCCTGCCCTGTCGTAAGTGTTCGCCTTGTCCGCGTCGGTCACGGAATCGCCGGCGAATACGATGACCGTATTGTCTTGCATGATCTTTCTCCGGTGAAGTTTTTTTCTATTATATCACTCCGCGCGGAAAAAGCAAAGCGGACGGCCCCCTCCTTTTGAAAATCTTTTCCCCTCCGCGCGGCGAGCGGCAAAAAACGGCCCCGCGCCGAATGCGCGGGGCCGCCGGAAAAATCCTTTAATTTTCGCTCGGTACGGTAGCGGCAGGGATGCCGTACTCTTCTTTGTTCAGCCCTTCGAGCGTGACGTTGACGGTATCGTCAAAGACGAGAGAGATCTCGGCGCTGACTTCAATGACCATATCGGAAGGCTCTTCAGTGATCTCCTGCGGCATGGTGAACCCGCCGTTCACGTTGACCGCGAGGCCTGCGAACCTGCCGTTTTCGTCCACGGAGAGGTATATCTCCACCGCGGCGTCTTCGGTGACGGCAAAAGCTGCCGCGGTGATCTCCGCCGGCGCCTGCGCCTCCGCGAGCACCATCGTGATGACGTTGTCAATGGCGGCCTTATCCGCCGTGATGCGGATCTTCAGCCCTTCGGAAGCGTCAATGGCGAATTTGCAGCCCAGCTGTTTGAGCATGGCGATCCCCTGCGCGAGAGGATTTTCCGCCGTCTGCGTCTCCCCGTTGCCGGCGTCCGCCGACATGACGGAGGCGCCGCCCAGGCCGAGGCCGTAGAGGATATCGGAGATGGAAACGTACTCGTGCGTCGTCTGCTCTTCCTCGCCGTCCATCGTAGCGGAAGGGGCGAGATAAACGTACTCGCTGTCGTTATACACTTTTACGCTCGCTTCGATTTTGCCTTCCTGCACCTCGACGGCAGCGCTCTCCTCGCTCGTGACGGACCCGGTCGTGGTCGTGTTCGCGTAGGTGGGGATCTTATACTCCACGTTCGCCTTCGCTTCGCCCTCGCCCTTCATGTCGAAGGGCAGCACGGCGCCCGCGGCAGCTTCCGTGCCCGCCTGCGCAAGGAAAGCATACGTCGCCGTTCCCGTGGCAGTGGTGGTATATACTTCCTCTTCCACCGTCATGGTCAGGCTCGCATCCGCTTCCGCGTTCAGCGAAAGCCCGAACTTCCAGTCTTCCGCGGAGGTGTCGCCGAACAGCTTGTTCAAGTCGAGTTCGGTGACCGCTTCGGTAACTTCTTCTTCCGTTGCCTCGGTATAATCCCCGTCTATCTTCCCGCCGTCGGTACCGCCCTGCGGATCGCAGGCGGCAAACAGCGCCAGAGAAACGAGAAGCATGAAAGAGAGCAACATCGCCAAAACTTTCCTCATCTTTTTCTCCTTTGCCTCCATAGAGGCTCGACAAATGTTGATGTATATATATTATAACACGGCCGCGCCCTTTTGTCAAGTCTATGAGCATTTTTCATATCCGGGAGCAAGTTTTTACAGAAAATCGACGCCGCCTTCTTTCGGGGGCACCACGGAAAAAATGAACCGGGCGCGAAGCCTTGCGGTTTCGCGCCCGATCCATATATGATAAGGGGGAAAATGATGAGCTTTTTAAGTAATCAAACGACAGCGTCGCGCATCTCGTCTGATTACGCACATATTATAGCAAGCCGGAAAAAAATTGTAAAGCGAAAAAAATAATTTTTCTGAAAATTTTTTGAGATATTTTTTCTTTACATTTTTTGTAAATTTTTGACATTTCAGCGCGAAAAAAGGCGAATTTTTTGTTTTTCTGTGAACGCCGTTCAAAGAACGTTCCCCTTTCTGCCCGAAAATGTTAAACTGTAAATTATTTTCATCTCCGCGTTCACAGCACGCGGCACAGCAGGCAGCCGAGCACCGCGGCGAGAAAATTGACGAGCAGCGCGATCGCGACGGGCAGCGCGGGTTTTTTTCTGCAGCCTGCAAAATAGACGGCGGAGAGGTAAAACACCGTTTCCCCCGAGGCGTAAACGACGCTCGCGCACCGCGCTATATAGGAATCCGCCCCGTATTTTTCGAAAATCTCCGAAAGCAGCGCGACCGACCCGCTGCCCGAAAAGGGCTTGACCAATACCAGCGGCGCGACCTCCTGCGGGATACCGAGGAAGGAGAAGGCGGGCGCGAGCGCCCTGCCCAGCGCCGCCGAAAGCCCGCTCGCCTCGAACAGCTCCGCTAAAATGAGGATGGCGGCGAGGTACGGAAAGAGAGATTTCAGAAGGGGCAGAACGCCCTTCGCCCCCTCGGCAAAGCTGTCGTACACCTTCACCTTGCGGAAGGCGGCGAACGCCGTCACCGCGATAAAGAGCACGGGAACGAGCAGGGCATAGATCATCTCCTCTTCCTCCCGTAGATCATGAACACGAGCAGCGCCCCTGCCGCGGCGGCGGCGAGGGAGGAGAGAAAAATGGGCAGAACGGTATCCGCGGGGTTTGCCGAGCCGCAGCCCGCGCGCAGGGAAAGCACCGTCGTGGAAAAGAGCTGCAGCCCCGAGCAGTTGAGCACAAAGAACATCGCCCGCGCGTACTCCGCATTCTTCTGCCTTCCCAGAAGGTTCATCGCCGAGACGCCAGCGCCCGTCGCCGCGCCGCCCATGCCGAGGAAATTTGCCGCGAGGTTGACGGCGACCGGTTCGAGCGCCTCCTCGTCCTTTGTCCGCAAAAGCCTCCCCAGCAGCGGGCGGGCGAGCTTCGCGGCGCCGCGCAGCACGCCCGCGTCCTCCGCGATCTTCAGAAATCCCATCCACACCGCATACGAGCAGGCGAGGGTGGCGCACAGGGCGAGGGCGTTTTTCGCCCCGCCGAGCAGCGCGGGCAGAAAGGCGGCGGGGTCGCGCACGGCGAGCAGGACGGCCCCCGCGATAAATACGGCGAGATAGACGGCGTTCATGGCAGTTCTCCTTCTCCTATCCCTATGCTGCGGGCGGGCAGGATATGCGCCTCTTTTCTCCCCTCCCGCCCGAAAAAGTTTTACATCGGGCGAAAAATGCGCTATAATAGGATGCGGACAACGATTTTTACAGGGAGGCGGGAGAAAAATGCAAAAGACCCCCTATTACATCACCACGGCGATCGCCTATACCTCGGGCAAGCCGCACATCGGCAACACCTACGAGATCGTGCTCACGGACGCCGTCGCGCGCTTTAAGCGCAACCAGGGCTTCGACGTGCGCTTCCAGACGGGCACAGACGAGCACGGGCAGAAGATCGAGGAGAAGGCGAAGGCCGCAGGCGTCACCCCCAAACAGTTCGTCGACGGCGTCGCGGGAGAGATCCGCGGCATCTGGGATCTGATGAACATCTCCTACGACAAGTTCATCCGCACCACCGACGAATATCACGAAAAGCAGGTGCAGAAGATCTTCAGAAAGCTGTACGAACAGGGCGATATCTATAAAAGCACCTACGAGGGGATGTACTGCACCCCCTGCGAATCTTTCTGGACGCCCTCGCAGCTCAAAGACGGCAAATGCCCCGACTGCGGCAGGGAGGTAAAGCCCGCAAAGGAGGAGGCGTACTTCTTCCGCATGAGCAAATATGCGGACAGGCTGCTCGCCTACTATGAAGAGCACCCCGAGTTTATCGCCCCCGTTTCCCGCAAAAACGAGATGGTCAACAACTTCTTAAAGCCCGGGCTGCAGGATCTGTGCGTCTCCCGCACCTCCTTCAGATGGGGCATCCCCGTCGATTTCGACCCCCGCCACGTCGTCTACGTCTGGCTGGACGCGCTGACCAACTACATCACCGGCCTCGGTTACGACGCGGACGGGGACAGCGGCGCCCTCTTCAATAAATACTGGCCCGCCGACGTGCACGTCATCGGCAAAGACATCATCCGTTTCCACACCATCTACTGGCCCATCTTCCTGATGGCGCTGGGGCTCCCCCTCCCCAAAAAGGTGTTCGGGCATCCGTGGCTGCTGATGGGCGGAGACAAGATGAGCAAGTCGCGCGGCAACGTCATCTACGCCGACGAGCTCGTGAAGGTCTTCGGCGTCGACGCCGTCCGCTACTTCGTCCTCAACGATATGCCCTACGAGGGCGACGGCAACATCACCTGGGAACTGATCACCGACCGCGTGAACGCCGACCTCGTAAACACATACGGCAACCTCGTCTCCCGCACCGCCGCGATGGCGCTCAAATATTTCGGCGGAGAACTTGCAGACAGGGGCTGCGCCGAACCCGTCGACGCGGAGCTGAAGGGCATGGCGGAAGCGCTGTGCGGCAAAGTCGCCGCAAAGATGGACGAATTCCGCGTCTCCGACGCGCTGGGCGAGATCTTCTCCTTCCTGCGCCGCTGCAACAAATACATCGACGAGACCGCGCCGTGGGTGCTCGCGAAAGAGGAGGCGAAGAAGGACAGGCTCTCCACCGTGCTGTACAACCTCGCCGAGAGCATCGTCATCGCCACCTCCCTTTTGCAGCCCTTCCTGCCCGGCACGGCGGAAAAGGTGTTCGCGCAGTTCGGCACCGCCCTGCGCCCCTACGGCAAACTCGCAGAATTCGGGCAGCTGAAAAACGGCACGAAGGTATCCTCTTCCGAGGCGCACCTGTTCGAGCGCAAAAGCTATAAAGACGTCGAAGCCGCCTGCGAGGCGATGCACGAGGCGGAAAAAGCGCAGAAACAGGCAGCCGCGCCCGCCAAAAAGGGACACGAACCCGAATACCCCGCCGAGATCGCCATCGAAGATTTCGCAAAGGTGAAGATGCAGATCGCCGAAGTCATCGCCTGCGAAAAGGTGGAAAAGAGCGACAAGCTCTTAAAGAGCACCGTCAGGATCGGGGAGGAAACGCGCACCGTCGTCAGCGGCATCGCAAAGTTCTATACTCCCGAGCAGATGGTGGGCAAAAAGGTCGTGATGATCACCAACCTGAAGCCCGCAAAGCTGCGCGGCATCGTCAGCGAAGGGATGATCCTCTGCGCGGAAGACGCCGAAGGCAACTTAAAGCTCCTCGTCCCCGAAGGCGACATCGAAAGCGGAAGCGGCATCTTCTGACGTTCCGGAAAAATATATTTCAGAAAACTGCCTTTCCGGCACGAAAGGCAGCAGGCCGCCGCGCGGAAAACTTTCCGCGCGGCGTTTTTTCTCTGAAAGGCCTCCTTTGTCAACCCTCCCTGCCAAAAAAGTTTATGGCAGAAGGCATTGAAAACGGCAAAATTCAGATTTATAATAAATTTAACGAGTGGCTTTGCAGGCGCAGCCTGCGGGGCCGCGAGGCAAATTTATTATAAAATTTTTAAGGATACGCAAAAATTTTTTTGACTTCTTCGGCAAAACGGAAGTCTTTCGGAGCCAAAAAAGGACGCCCGCCCGCAGAAAGCGCACAAACCGTTGACGCGCGCGGCAAAATGGAGTAAAATAGTTCTGCCATGTATATCGACACGCACGCACACCTCAATTACGAAGACAAATACGGCGACCTGGACGCGCTGCTTGCGGAGATCGCGGCGGCGGGGGTGGATACCGTCATTGACGTGGGCTGGAACTGCGATTCCTCCGCCCTCGCGGCAAAGCAGGCGGAAAAATACCCGCAGCTGTACTTTGCGGCGGGCTTCCATCCCTCCAATTTGTCCGACTTCCGCGAAGGAGACGATGAGCGCATCGCCGCCCTGCTCGCTTCGCCGAAGGGCGTCGCCGTCGGGGAGATCGGGCTGGATTACCACTACGACGGCACCGACGAGGCGGCGCAGAAGCGCGCCTTCGCCGCGCAGCTCGAGCTGGCATATGCCCTGAAACTGCCCTTCTGCGTCCACAGCAGGGATGCCGCCGCGGACACCCTGCGCATCCTCAAAGACAACCGCGGAAAGCTCGCGTACGGCGGCGTGATGCACTGCTGTTCGGGCAGCCCGGAGACGGCGAAGGAATACCTGAAACTCGGGCTGTACATCTCCTTCGCGGGGCCGGTGACATTCAGAAACGCGCGCAGGCTGGACGAAGTCGCAAAAGAGGTGCCCGCCGACCGCATTTTGGCGGAAACGGATTCCCCCTACCTTGCGCCCGAGCCGTACCGCGGGACGATGAACACGCCGAAAAACGTGGCGAAGATATACGAAAAACTTGCGCTGCTGCGCGGCGTGCGGACGGAGGAACTTGCGGCGCAGATACGCAAAAACGCGCATACGCTGTTTACGAAACTGAACGCAGAGGCAAAAAAATGAACGGAAGCGAAGAGAGATACGAAAACTTTACCTACGAGCTGGACGGCAACCTCTATATCAACCTGACCAGCAAGTGCTCCAACGACTGCACCTTCTGCGTGCGCAACGAAAAGGCGGATTACTTCGGGCACAAGCTGTGGCTCTCCCGCGAGCCTTCCGCGCAGGACGTGACCGCGCGCCTGCCGCAGGAGATCTCCCGCTACAAGGAGTATGTGTTCTGCGGGTTCGGCGAACCGACGATAAAGCTGGACGTTCTGCTCGACGTCGCGAAAGAGATCAAAGCGCGCGGCGGCGTCACCCGCATCAACACGAACGGGCAGGCGAACATGATCCATAAGCGCGACGTGACGGGAGAGCTCGCCGCCTGCATCGACAAAATAAACGTCAGCCTGAACGAGGCGACGGCGGAGGACTATGTAAAACTGTGCCGCCCCGCCTTCGGGGAGGCCGCCTTTGCGGGATTGCAGGACTTTGCGAAAAAATGCGCGCAGAGGGGCATCGACACCTGGTTCTCCGTCGTGGACGTCATCGGGGAAGAGAAGATCGCGCTGTGCCGCAAAATCGCGCGGGAGTGCGGCGTGGCGCTGCGCGTGCGCGCCTATATCGGCTGAAAAACAAAAAAGAAAGCCCGGACGCGAAATTTTTTTCACGGACGGGCCTTCCTTCTCATTTGTACCGTAAACGCCGCATCGTCGTCGCAAAACGCATGAACGCTTCGCTCTGATCCGGGGTCTACGGCAACAGTTTGCGCCGCGCGGCGCGGGATATACATAAAAGGGAGCAGGAAAATCATGGAAGATCTGCGCACGGTATTGCAGCGCAACGGCTTCGCCTTCAAAAAACAGTTCGGGCAGAATTTTATATCGGACACCAACCTGCTGCGCTCCATCGTGCAGGCCGCGGGCATAAACAAAGAGAGCCGCGTGCTGGAGATCGGCTGCGGCGCGGGAACGCTGACGCGCGAGCTCGCCGCCGCGGCGGAGAAGGTCGTCGCCTATGAAATAGACAGAAAGCTGCAGCCCGTGCTCGCCGAAACGCTCGCCGGCATCGAAAACGCCGAGGTGGTGTTCCGCGACTTCCTCAAAGAAGACCTCGCCGCCGTGGAAGCGGAGCTGGGGAGATATACCGTCGTCGCCAACCTGCCCTACTATATCACCTCCGCCATCGTGATGAAGTTCGTGGAGGACGCAAAAAACGCGGACGCGCTCGTCATCATGGTGCAGGACGACGTGGCGAAGCGCTTCTGCGCGGAGGCGGGGACGCCCGAATACGGGGCGATCACCGCCGCCATCGCGCGGCGGGCAGACGCAAAGATCGTAAAATATGTGCCGCGGCAGATGTTCTACCCCGTGCCGGGCGTGGACAGCGCCGTCGTGAAGCTGACCTTCGGGGAAGGGCGCATCCCCGTAAAAGACGCAAAGACATACCGCGACACCGTGCGCGCAGCCTTCCTCTCCCGCCGCAAGACGCTGGAAAACAACCTCGTGAACGCCTTTTCCCTTACCCGCGAAAAGGCAAAGGAGGCGCTTGCCCGCGCGGGCGTCGACGAAAAGGCGCGCGGAGAGACGCTCTCCCCCGAAAAACTGGCGGAACTGGCGGATATTTTGTACGAAATGAAAAGAAACTGAACGCAACCGGGTATATAAAAAAGACGGGCGGGGCGGCCGAAGGGCTGCCCCGCCCCTTTTTTTGACAAAAAACGGCACAAATTTTTATATTTCTATAATTTTGTACGCTGAATTGCTTGCGAATTTTGTATAATTGTGTATAATTTATAATAACGTACAAAATTATGGAGGAAACGCCTATGAACAAAAGGAAGACGACCGCCCTGCTGATCGCGGAGATCCACGCAAACCTCGACGAACTTTGCTCGGAGAGCGACGACTTCGCGCTCGGGCAGAGATACGCTTACCTGGAATGCCTCGAAATTTTGCAGCTGTGCCCCGCCTTCCGCAGGCTGGGCATCGCCTATGACACGGAACGGCGGTACCCCCTCGAAGGGCGAAAATAAGGGCGGGCGCGCCTTTCCTGCGGAGACGGAATGGCAAGAGCGGCAAATACTTGCCTTTGCGCGGGGAATGCTGTATAATCGAAGCAGGCAAACGGCTTTTTCCGTTTACAATTCTTTAACATTTTTTTAGCAAAGCGCAAACATCGCCGCGCTATACTTATATATAGAAAAAGAGACGGAGAAGCCGGGGAGGGAATTATGACGAAGATACTCGTTGCCGAAGACGACGCGCAGCTGAACAAGATCCTCTGCACCTTTCTTTCCGACCGCGGATATGAGGTATCGGGCTGTCCTGACGCCATCTCGGCCCTCGCAAAGATGGACGGGACGCACTACGACATGATCGTGACGGACGTGATGATGCCCGGCATGGACGGCTTTGCCTTTGCCGCGGCGGTGCGCGCCACGGACAAAAAGATACCCATCCTCTTTCTGACCGCGCGGGAAGACCTCGCATCCAAACAGCGCGGCTATTCCATCGGGATCGACGACTATGTGGTAAAGCCGGTGGACTTCGAAGAACTGCTGCTGCGCATAGGGGCGCTGCTGCGCCGCGCGGAGATCGCGGGGAGCCGCAGATTGCAGGCGGGCAACCTCACGATGGACGAGAGCGAGCATACCGCCTATGTGGACGGGGAAGAACTGCCCCTGACCGTGCGCGAATTCGACATCCTCTACAAGCTCCTCTCCTTCCCCAAAAAGACGTTCACCCGCGCGCAGCTGATGGAGGCGTTCTGGGACTTCGATTCCTCCTCCACCTCCCGCACGGTGGACGTGTACATGGCAAAGCTGCGCGAAAAGACCGCCGCCTGCGACGGGTTCGAGATCGTGACCGTGCACGGGCTGGGCTATAAGGCGGTGCTCAGATGAAAAAGAAGGGCGCCCGCGCAAAATTTTCCCCGACGGGGTTTTTGCTCTTTTTTCTGCCGCTGACCGCCGTCGTTTCGGTGACGGTGCTGGTGCACAGCGAGCTTACGGACGCGCCCGCCGGCGTGACGGCGGCGATCATGTTTTCCGTCATCGTCGTCTTTTCCGTCGTCTGCACGCTGCTCGACATGCTGCGCCGCACGCTGACCAACGAGCGCCCCGCCGCGCAGATCCTCGAGGCGACGGACAGGATCGCTTCCGGCGATTTTTCCGTGCGGCTCTCGCCGGCGCACCCCTTCAACAAGTACGACAACTACGACAAGATCATGGAAAATCTCAACCGCATGGCGGCGGAGCTTTCCAAAACGGAAGTGCTGCATTCCGATTTCATCGCGAACGTATCGCACGAAATAAAGACACCGCTCGCCGTTATCCGCAGTTACGCCTCCGCGCTGCGCAGCGACGGCATCCCGCCCGAACGGCGCAGAGAATACGCGGACGCCCTCGCTTCCGCCTCGGCGAAGCTCTCTTCGCTGGTAACGGACATCCTCAAGCTCAACAAACTTGAAAACAGTGAGCTGCGCCCCGAAACAAAGCCGACCGACCTCGGCGAAAACCTGCGCGAGAGCGTGCTCGGCTTCGAGGAGCCGATCGAGCGCAAGGGCCTGCGCCTGGAATGCGACATCGACGACGTGACCGTGCCCGCGGACGAGAGCCTGCTCACCCTCGTGTGGAACAACCTGCTCTCCAACGCCGTGAAGTTCACCCCCGAAGGGGGCACGATCACGGTGACGCTGAAGGACGAAGGCACGCGCGCGGCGGTGTGCGTGCGCGATACGGGCTGCGGCATCTCGCCGGAGACGGGGGCGCACATCTTCGACAAATTTTATCAGGGCGACACCTCGCACGCGCAGGAAGGCAACGGGCTGGGGCTGGCGCTCGTGAAAAAGGTGATCGAACTCACCGGCGGCGAGATCGCCGTGGAGAGCGAGCCGGGCAAGGGCAGCGCGTTCACCGTGCGGCTGCGGAAGGGAGAATGACGCCCTCCGCAAAAGGAGATATTTATGCGAGAACAGGAATTCCGCTATGTTTATTCCGCGCCGACGGAGCGCGAACGCAGGGAGATCGAGAGCATACGGGCCGCCTATCTCCCCGACGCCGAGCGGCGGAGCAAGACGGAGCAGCTGCGCCGCCTGGACGCCCGCGCGCGCCGCTTGCCGACCGCCGCCGCCCTGACCACGGGCATCGCGGGGCTGCTGGCCTTCGGCGGAGGCATGGCGCTCACCCTCGAGCTGGGGCAGCCGGTATGGGGCATCGTCCTCTCCCTTCTCGGCGCCGCCGTCGCCGCGGCGGCATACCCCCTGCATAAACTGCTGCTGCGCCGCGCCCGGAAAAAATACGGCGCGCGCATCCTCGCCCTCTGCGACGAGCTGCTCCCCGAAGCCAAAGAAAAAGACCGCGGACAATAAAAAACCGCGCGTAAACGCGCCGCAAACCGCCTGTATAACAAAGCCCCGCCCGAACATCTCGTTCGGGCGGGGCTCTTTCTGCGTTATCCGCCGTCTTTATTCACGTTTTTGCCTGTTGCGCTGTCAGGCGGGGTCTTCCGCCTCCCCTTCGTACAGGCCGCTCTCCGCGGCGAGGGACACGAGCTCGCCGAACTCCTCTTTATACGCGTCGCCCGCGAGATAGCCGTTCAGATCCGCCAGGCGGGTGAGGACGTTTCCGAGCGAGGCGGTGCCGCGATACTGCGACTGCCGCAGCACCAGCGCGAACTCCGCGACGCAGGCGGCAAAGCGCGTATCGTCGGTGGCGGGCTCTTCCCCCGAAACGGTGAGCGCGGCTTCGCAGTCCTGCCCTTCCGCATCGCGGTAGCGCACCGCGATCTCCGCGAGCGCGCCTCCCTCCGCCGCATCGTTCGGCTCGATCTCGTACATGACCGTCACGCAGAGGTTGCTGCCGATCTCGCCCGCGTCCTTTTCCGGGTTGTTGAAATCGTCCTCGGAAATGTGCTTCATGTCGTAGCCCAGCAGGCGGTAAGAGGATACCGCGTCCGCGTTAAAGGTCACGCCCGCCTTCGCGTCGTTCGCGACGGTGTACAGCGTGCCCGAAAGTTCTTCGGTGAACACCTTTTCCGCTTCGAGCTGCGTATCTATATAAGAATAGTTGCCGTTCCCGTTCAGCGCGATCGTCTGCATCAGATCGTCGCGCGTGTTGCCCAGCCCGACGCCGACGACGGAGAGCGCGATGCCGCTTGCCGCCTTGTCCTGAATGAACTCCGTCAGCTCATCGGTATCGGAGATGCCGACGTTGAAGTCGCCGTCGGTGAGGATGATCACGCGGTTGTTGCCGTTTTCCGCGCGGTGCGCCTCTGCCTCCGCGTAGGCGCGCTGCAGGCCGTCCGACCCGCTCGTCGAACCGTAGGCGGAAAGGCGGGAAAGGGCGCTGCGGATCTCCGCCTTGCCCTCCTGCGTCGCCGCCGTGCTTTCCAGCACCGTTTCCACGCCGCTCGCGTAGGTGACGATCGACACCCTGTCACGCTCGCCCAGCCCGTCCACGAGCTTGTTGGCACCGTAGCGGACGAGGTCGAGGCGGCTCATCCCCTCGTACCCGTATACCGCACCGCCCATCGAGCCGGAGACGTCTACGAGCAGGACGTAGTTCGCGTCGCCGGAGACGACGGCCTCTTCCGTGCGGATGCCGACCGTCATCAGCTTGTGGTCTTCATTCCACGGGCAGCCGGACATATATGCCGACACGCGCACCGCCTCGCCGTTTTCGGGGGCGGGATAGTCATAATCGAAATAGTTGACGAGCTCTTCCAGCCGCACCGAACCGGGCGAAATTTCATAGCCCTGCCGGATCTGCGTGCGGACGAAGGAATACCCCGCCGTGTTGCGGTCGAGCGAGAAATAGGAGGACGGCGTTTCCTGCACGTCGCAGAACCCCTGTTCGACGACTTCGTCGTACTGATAATTTTCGCCGTCAGATACCCACGGCAGGCTTTCCGCACTGCCCCACCCCGGCGCCGACGCGCCGCCGTCGTAAGAAGCGGCCCCGCACCCGCCGAGCAGGGCGGCAGTGAGAAGCACGCAGCCGATAAGCAAACCGAAACGTTTTTTCATGATCATCTCCTCCTTTTACACTTACAACGTCCGGATGCGCACGTTTGTCCCGCAGGGCCGCAATTTTCCGAAAATTTTTCAGGAATTTTCCGCAAGCTGCCGCAAAAGGGCGAACACGGCATCTTCGCTGCGCCCCGTGACAGTCATGTAATAATCGGCTGCGGGGAGCGAGAGGCGGGCATCGGAAACGTATTCGCCGCCGACATACCGCGCGGCATACACATACGGATATCCCGCGACGGTGCCGCCGCTTTCCAACTCTTCAAACGCCCGAAGTTCTTCGGGGAGCTGCGCCCCGCCCGTGAGGTCGATATACAGTTCGCCCTCCCAGAAGACGAACCCGTACAGATACCGGATATGTGCGACGATGAGCGTCTCCTCCCCGCCGACGGAGCAGAGCGTATATTCCGCCTGCGCGTTGTCTGCCCATTCGAAGGGGGAAAGCGCGTTCAGCTGTTCCCCGTACCGCTGCGAAAGCTGCGCGTATGACGCGTGCTCCGCCTGCGCGGACGAGAGCGCGTAATAGGACGGCACGGTCTGCGACGGGGCATCGCCTTCCGCGCTGCCGCCCGTTTCCGCGTCAGGCCTGCCGAGCAGGATGCCGACGGAAACGGCGCAGACGACGAGAAAGCACGCAAAAGCGGAGGCGGCCTTCCACAAGACCCCTCTGCCCTTCCGCCGCGCCCGCTGCGGGAGCGCGCGTTTCGCCTGCGTCAGGTCGCAGGGCGGCGCCTCGACGCCGCCGAAGTACCCGAGAAAGGCGTTTTCGATCCTTTCGTCCTTTTTCATCTCTTTCATTACAACGTTTTTACCCCTCGTTTTGTCCCTCGGAAAGCATCTTCCGCAGCTTGTTTTCTGCGGAAACGGTCAGGCGCTGCACGGCGGACTTGCTCATCCCCGTTTCCTTCGCCGTTTCGCGCACCGTGAAATCGAGATAATAGCGGTAATAGATCATTCTGCGCTCCTGCGCCGAGAGCCTGCCCACGGCGTCTTCGAGCAGGACGGCGCGCTCGATGCGGCCCGCGTCGTAACGCCCGTCCGTCAGATGGAAGAAGGCGTCGATATCCTCCTCCGCGCGCACCCTGCGCCGCCGCAGCAGGTCGAAGGCGCAGTTGCGCACGATGCGCATGACGAAGGCGCAGCCGTTCGTCCCCGCGCGGTACCCGCCGATGCCGCGCGCCAGCTTGATGAGGCTTTCGCTCACGACGTCTTCGGCGTCGGCGCGGTTCTTTACGATGCCGCACGCGAGCGCGAACATCCGTCCGCCCATACAGGCGTAGATGCCGTCGAGCGCGTCCGCATTGCCGCCGCCCAGCGCCTGCAGAAGGATATTCAGTTGTTCCTGTCCCGCAGGCGCCATTTTATTCCCTCACAGATGGTCTGCCTTTATTTTATCACACCCTCCGCCGCTTGTAAAGGGGTGAAAGAAAAAGGCGCGGCAAAAAAACATTGCGCCGCGCGCCGCAGAAAAGGTGTGCGTTTACAAAATATTTACAAAAGAGAAACAAAACTTTTTGAAAAGGCTGACTTTTCCGAAACATCCGCGCCGTATAATAAAGGCACAAAATCAAAGGAGGCTGTTTGGTCATGGAACAGATCGAAAAGAAGTATGTACAGAGCGTGCGCGACTCTTACGCGCCGCACGAGGAAACAAAGCTGGAGAAACTGCGCAAGCTGGACGCGAAGGTGCACCTGCCGGCGACGGTTTTCTCCATCATCTTCGGCGTCATCGGGGCGCTGGTGCTCGGCACGGGCATGTGCCTGGCGATGGAGATCATCGGAAACCTGATGCCGCTCGGCGTCGCGGTCGGCATCGTCGGCATCGCGATGGTTTCGGTCAACTATTTTATCTATAAGGCGATCCTGCGTTCGGGCAAAAAGAAATATGCAGACGAAGTCATCGCGTTGAGCAACGACCTGCTCAACGAATGACCCGTAAAAAAGGAGGGGCGCGCCGCTTTCAAGCGGCGCGCCCGTTTTGGCAAACCGTATCCATATTCACACCGCGGAAAAGACTTCCCCTATCTTTGCGTCGATGAACAGCGCGCCGCGCATATCCCCCGCAGGAGCGCCGCGGTTGATCACGACGACGTTTTCCCCGCGGAAAAAGTCGATCAGCCCCGCCGCAGGGTATACGTTGAGAGAAGTTCCGCCGATGATCAGCAGATCCGCCGCACGCAGAACAGCGACGGATCTTTCGAGCACTTCCTGGTCGAGCGGCTCTTCGTACAGCACGACGTCCGGCTTGATAACGCCGCCGCAGGGACAGTGCGGAACGCCCTTCCCCTTCGCGATGCGCTGTACGGGATACCCCATGCCGCAATTCATGCAATAGTTCCGCCAGATGCTGCCGTGCAGCTCGAGCACTTCACGGCTGCCCGCTTTCTGATGCAGGCCGTCTATGTTCTGCGTGATGACGGCAGCGAGCTTCCCCTCCCGCTCCCACTGCGCCAGCTTTTTGTGCGCCGCATTGGGCTGCGCGTCAAGGCAGAGCATCTTTTCGCGGTAAAATTCGTAAAATTCTGCGGTATGCGTCTCAAAAAAGGTGCGGGAAAGTATCTGCTCGGGCGGGTACTTGTATTTCTGCCTGTACAGCCCGTCCTGCGAGCGGAAATCGGGGATGCCGCTCTCCGTGCTCACCCCCGCCCCGCCGAAAAACACGGCGCGCTTCGCCCCGTTTATGAGTTTGCGCAGATTGATGAGGCCGCTCTCTTCCGACATACACTCCCTCCCGTGACATAAAAAGCAAAAACGGCGGAAAAATTCCGCCGCCGTGCCGTCAGTCCTGAACGCCCTCGTTGAGCTTTTCGAGCAGCTCGTCGAGGTCTTTGCCGTGAACGCTGACCGCTTCCCCGATGGTCTCGCCGTGCGCCATCGCGCAGCCGAGGCAGTGCATCCCGTAAGACATGAGGATCTGCGCGGAATCGGGGTTGAGTTTGAGGCAATCCATTATGAGCGTATCTGCCGTGATTTTTGCCATCTTCTTTTTCTCCTTTCCGGATATTAGCGGCCGGAGCCGCCTTTCTGCCTATTATTATAACACTTCTCCGCAAAAATTACAACCGCTTTGCGCGGCCGCTGGCGCAAAAAGCCCGCCGGATGCGGCGGCTTTCCGGGCAGTTCCTCATTTTTCCGCTCTGTCCTCCCCCGTTGCCGGCCTTGCGCCGCCCTTTTGTGGACAACGCGGTGCAAGGGGTGTGGATAACCGCCCGTTATCCACACAAACGGGCCGTTTTTCCCTCTTTCCGCGCCTTCCGGAATGCGTGTCAAAAAAAGTTATCCACAATTTTGGCGCAGTTATCCACATTCTCCACATAAATCGACAAAAAACGTCCTTTTGTGTGCTTTCGGGCGATAAATGTTCGTAAATTTTATCAACAAAAACAGAAACATCTGTTCACAAATGCGGCGGACATCTCTGACGGTGCGATTTACGGCGAAGCGCGTTATAATTTTTTATGCCCGCGCGGGCAAAAATCATTGACAAATTTTGAAAATCTGCTATACTATTTAGGTACGCTGAAAGAGCGGTGCAATGCGCCCTTAGCTCAATTGGATAGAGCGTTGGTCTACGGAACCAAAGGTTAGG
>ERZ1643251.757-NODE-757-length-41901-cov-12.697032_pt1 | contig 41901 bp, 31 predicted proteins | sample MGYA00579261_ERZ1643251 | MGnify/ENA primary metagenome ERZ1643251 (study PRJEB29033, sample SAMEA4952267) | chicken gut metagenome | biome: Broiler Chicken; feature: Gastrointestinal Tract; material: Caecum | place: Ireland | collected 2018 | study: Broiler... | reverse complement strand
TCGCGGTATTCTTCCAGCTTGAAGCACTCGAAGACGTCGCCTTCCTTGATGTCGGAGAACTTCTCGAGCGTGATGCCGCATTCGAAGCCTTCGGCCACTTCCTTGGCGTCGTCCTTGAAGCGCTTGAGCGAGGCGATGGCGTCCTCGGTGATGACGATGCCGTCGCGCACCAGGCGCAGCTTGGCGTCGCGGGTGATCTTGCCGCGGGTGACGCGGCAGCCGGCGACGGTGCCGACCGAGGAGATCTTGTAGACCTGGCGCACCTGCGCTTCGCCGAGGGCGACTTCGCGGATCTTGGGCGCGAGCATGCCCTTCATGGCGTCGGTGACGTCGTTGATCGCGTCATAGATCACGCGGTACATGCGCATCTCGACGCCGGTCTGCTCGGCCTCGGCCTTGGCGACCGCGTCGGGGCGGACGTTGAAGCCGATGATGATCGCGTTGGAGGCGTCGGCCAGGCTGACGTCGGACTTGCTGATGGCGCCGACGCCCGCATGGATGACGCGCACGCGGACTTCCTCGTTGGAGATCTTTTCAAGGCTCTGCTTGATGGCTTCGGCCGAGCCCTGGACGTCGGCCTTGACGACGATGGGCAGCTCCTTCATATCGTTCTGCGCCATCTGGTCGAACAGGTTATCCAGCGTGACCTTGGTGTAGGCGGCGAACTGCTTCTCCTTGGCCTCGTTGGTACGCTTGTCAGCCAGTTCGCGGGCCAGGCGCTCGTCCTCGACCGCCTCGAAGATATCGCCCGCGGTGGGCACTTCGGTCAGGCCGGTGATCTCGACCGGCATGGACGGGCCGGCTTCGCTGATATCCTGGCCTTTGTCGTTGCGCATGGTGCGCACATGGCCGACGGCGGTGCCCGCGATCAGGCAGTCGCCGCGGCGCAGCGTGCCGTTCTGGACAAGCAGCGTGGCCACGGGGCCCTGGCCCTTGTCGAGCCGGGCTTCGACCACGGCGCCCTTGGCGCGGCGGTTGGGGTTGGCCTTGAGCTCCATGACCTCGGCTTCCAGCGCGATGCGCTCGAGCAGGTCGGAAATGCCCATGCCGGTGATGGCCGAGACCGGGATGCAGGCGACGTCGCCGCCCCAGTCTTCGGGCACGATCTCGTACTTGGTCAGCTGCTCCTTGACGCGCTCGGGGTTGGCGGTCGGCTTATCCATCTTGTTGATGGCGACGATGACCTTGACCCCCGCCGCCTTGGCGTGGTTGATGGATTCGATGGTCTGCGGCATGATGCCGTCGTCCGCCGCCACGACCAGCACGGCGATATCGGTCATGTTGGCGCCGCGGGCGCGCATGGCGGTGAACGCCTCGTGGCCCGGGGTATCCAGGAAGGTGATGACGCTGTCGCCGGTCTGCACCTGGTACGCGCCGATGGCCTGGGTGATGCCGCCGGCCTCGCCCGCGGTGACGTTCGTTTTGCGGATGGCGTCGAGGATGGAGGTCTTGCCGTGGTCGACGTGGCCCATGACCACGACGACGGGCGGGCGGGCGCGGAGATCTTCGGCCGCGTCCTCCTCCTGGGTGAACAGGCGCTCCTCGATCGAGACATGGACCTCATGCTCGACCTTGGCGTGGAACTCCTCGGCCACGAGGGCGGCGGAGTCGAAATCGACCATATCGGAGGCGGAGTGCATCTCGCCCATCTGCATGAACTTGGCGACGACCTTGGCGACGTTCTGCTTCAAGCGGGTAGCCAGCTCGCCGACCGAGATCTCATCCGGGATGGAGATCTTCAGCTGCGCGTTGCGGGCCTTTTCCAGCTGGATGCGCTGCAGGCGCTCGGCCTCGGTCTCACGGCGGCGCTGGTAGGGGTTGCGGCCCTTGTTGCGGTTCTGGAACTTCTGCTTGTTGCCCACCGGCTGCTTTTTGCGCTTGGCGGGCATGTTGCGGCTGTCGGCCAGATCGTCGTAGCGGGCGCTGAACTTGTCGACGTTGACATCGACGGTGCGGGTGTCGACCTGCACCTGGGCGCGGTTGACCTGCACCTGCTCGGTGGCGACAGGTTTCTGGATGCCGCTGTCCGCCGCGAGCTCGCGCATGGTGACGACCTTTTCCTTGCGGCGTTCGGCCGGTTTGTCCTGCTTGTGCGGGGCCTGCGGCTTTTTGGGGGCTTCGGCCGGTTTGGCCGCCTCTTTGGCCGGGGCGGGGGCTTCCGCCTTCTTTTCTTCCTTCTTTTCGGCCTTCTCTGCCTTTTTGGGGGCGGGCTTGGCTTCCGGCTGCTTGCCGGAGGCCAGATACTCGTCCAGGCTTTCGACGGCGGTCTCGCGGGTCAGCGCTTCGAGCAGGCCGTTGACCTCGCTTTCCTCAAACGTGCCGCCGGGTTTGCGGGTTTCGCCGGTCAACGCGGCGACGGTGTCAATGGCACGTTTGGCGGTGATGCCGAAGTCCTTGGCGACATCGGCGATTTTATACTTAAAATCCATGAACTTTCCTCCTTATCGGGTCCTGGCGCTGCTGAACGGGCAAAAGCCGGGGTTCAGGCGCTCCCCAGGTAGTTGGCGCACAACCGCGCAAGGTTCGCTTCGGTCACTGCAAAAACAGCGGCGGGCCTGGGGGTCAGCGTGGCCAGCTCCTCGCCGGTCAGCGGCATGACCTCGCAGGCGACAGCGCCCTGGCAGGTATCCATCATATGCTGGGCGGTGCGGGGGCTGGCGTCTGCGGCCAGCAGCACCAGGCTGACCTTGCCGCGCAGCACGGCTTCCGCCACACGGTCGTACCCGTACAGCAGCTTGCCCGCTTTGCGGCACAGCCCCAGCGCGCCCAACAAGCCGGAAGACTCATTGTGCATCGTCCACCGCCTCCTTTGCCTGTTGTTCGGCGCAGGCGATCTGCTGCGCCAGACGGGCGTAGACCTCCTCGGGCACGGGCTGGTCCAGCGCGCGCTCCAGGCGTTTGGCCTTGCGGGCCTTGGCAAGACATTCTGCCGCCGGGCACAAATACGCCCCGCGGCCGGACTTTTTGCCGGTCAGGTCCACGCCGATCTGCCCATCCGGGCTGCGGACGATGCGCACAAGTTCGCGCTTGGGGCGCTGGGCGTTACAGCCCACACAGCGGCGCACCGGGATTTTTTTCTGTCGTTGCTGCTGCAAAGCGAAACCTCTTTTCCGGGAAAATAGACGGGCGGAGGCGGTTGTTATTCTTCCTCGCCGTAATAGCCCGATTCGGGGCGGATGTCGATGTTATAGCCGGTCAGGTGGGCGCACAGGCGCACGTTCTGGCCCTTGTTGCCGATGGCCAGGCTGAGCTGGTGGTCGGGCACGGTGACGCGGCAGCTCCGGGTCTCGCCGGGCAGCAGCTCGACCTTGACGACCTTGGCCGGGCTGAGCGCCGCCGAGATAAAGGCGGTGATGTCCTCGCTCCAGCGGATGATGTCGATCTTTTCGCCGCCGAGCTCGGAGACGATCTTCTCCACACGGGAGCCGTGCGCGCCGATGCACGCGCCGACCGGGTCGACGTTGGGGTCCTTGCTGTAGACGGCCATCTTGGTGCGGGCGCCGGCCTCGCGGGCGATGGCCTTGACTTCGACGGTGCCGTCGTAAATTTCGGGCACTTCCAGCTCGAACATGCGCTTGACAAGCCCCGGGTGGGTGCGGCTAATCGTGATGCGGGGGCCGCGCTCGGTGGCGAGGACGTCGACGACATAAACCTGCACGACCTGGCCTTCGGTGAAGGTCTCGCCGGGGACCTGCTCGTTGCGGGGCAGCACGGCGCTGCCGCCCTTGCCCAGGTCGAGCACGATGTTGCCGCGCTCGGGGTCGAGAGAAACGACGGTGGCCGAGATGATCTCATGCGCGCGGGACTGCATCTCGTTGTACTGCAGGCTGCGCTCGCCTTCGCGCAGGCCCTGGCGGATCACATGCTTGGCGGTCTGGGCGGCGATGCGGCCGAATTCCTTGGTTTTGAGCGGGGTGATCAGACGCTGGCCGACCTTGTAGGTCTTGCGCACGCGGCGGGCGTCCTCCAGGCTGACCTGGGTGTGGGGGTTCTCGACCTCCTCCACGATATCCTGGGCCAGGCTGGCGCGGAAAGCCCCGGCGGCGGGGTCGATGTCGACGATGACGTTGTCGTCCTCGACCTCATAGTCCTTCTTGACGGCAATGACGATGGCGGCCTTGATCTTTTCGATCAGGTAGTCCTCCGGCAGGCCGCGCTCCTTTTCCAGCGCAGCGAGTGCCTCAAAGAATTCGTTGTTGGTTGCAGTAGCCATTTGTCCGGTTTCCTCCCAAATGTAGTTTCAGATATCGCGGTCGATGCCGCCGGGGTCATAAACTTTTTTGTTTCAGCCAAAAAGATCTTCGTCGTCGCAGAGCTTGACATAGCCCGCCGCCTTGAGCGGGAACGTGACGGGGCCTTCGGCTGTGTTCAGCGTGACGGCGCCTTCGGCAAGGCCCTGCAGCGTGCCTTCCAGCTCGCGGCGGCCCTGCTCGTCGGGGCGGATCAGGCGCGCGGCGCATTTCTGGCCGGTCAGGGCCGCGAAATGCTCCGGGCGGGTCAGGCGGCGGCCAAGGCCGGGGCTGCCCACCTCGAGGTAATAGCTCTGGTCGATCGGGTCCGCCGCGTCGAGCAGCGGGTCGATCGCGCGGGAGACCGCCTCGCAGGTGTCGGTGTCCAGCGGTTCGTCGCGGTCGATGAGAACGCGCAGGAACCAGTCCGGACCTTCTTTTTCAAAGCGCACGTCCCACAGGCGCAGGCCCATGCCCTCCACGACCGGGCGCACCAGCGCTTCCACCGCGGCGGCCGCGCCGCCCGGGCCCTGATGTTTGGCTTTTGCCATGGCAGCCTCCCTTTTTGCTTATTACAAAAAGAAAGCGGACCTGGCGGCCCACTTTCCATACAAACATCATCGAACAGTAAGAATATAGCACAACGCAGCGGAAAATGCAAGCTTTTTTCGCGATTTTCGGCCCCGGGCGGGCGAAAAAGGCGTCCAATGCCGCAGCGCGCGGCCCGCCGGGAAGAGCGGGACCGCACGCCGCGGCACTGAGAAAGGAAAGAATAGGGTGTCTTTTTAAAAGGCGGCGCGGGGGCTCACACAGCGGCAAGCAGGTCCGCGGCCTGGGCTTCCAGGTGGGAGATCAGCGCGTCGAGCTCGGCTTCGGCGATCCAGGCGCCGCAGGGCTCCATCTCCAGCTCGCTGCCGGTGACGGGGTCGCGCCAGAGGCAGCGCAGCAGGTCGCCGTCCTCGTCATAGAAATCTTGATAGACGAGTTCGGGCGCGGCGGCGGGGTCCGGCGTGCCTGCGCGCAGCGTGACAAGGATGTACTGGTCGCTGTTGCGGCGGTACACGGCGGACTGGCTCACGGCAGGTAGGGCCCAATCCAGCACGCCCGTGCCGTAGTCTTCGTCCTCCGCCAGCGGGCGGGCCGCCACCCAGTCCTGCGCAAAGGGCAGGGTGCGGATGTCGGTCTCATACCCGGCGCACTGCCAGGTATAGCTGCCGACCGCGCGGGGCAGCGGCCCCTGCGGGCGGGCGTCCCAGTCGGCATAGGCGGTGTGATAGCGCACGAGGTAACGGTCGCGCCCGGCCACGGCCACCATGTACTGGCCGTCCTGCAGCCCGGCGGCCTGCGCCTGTTCGAGCAGCTCTTTCTGCAAGGCCAGCGCCGACAGCGCGGGGACGGCTGCGGTCCCTTCAGCTACGGCGGGCGCTGTGTCAAGCGGGCAGACTTCGGCCGTAGTGTCGTAGGGTTCGCCAAACTCCTGCCAGGCGCAGTTGGTACAGGCGCGCACATGCTGCCACTTGATGCGCACGGTGGCGTCCTGCCCGTCTGCGCCGTGGGCACAGGGGGCCGCGGCCAGCGTTTCGCGGCTGACGCAGTGTTCATAGGTCAGCACCCAGCCCGCGCCGCAGGACGGGCAGAGCTCGGACGTGACGGCGGCCCGGGCCGGGACGGCGGCGGCCAGCAGCAGCGCCGCGGCGGCCAGCAGCAGGACCGGCAGACGGCGCAGGGCATGGGCTGTGCGCGGCAGGGTACGGTTCATAAAGCTAGCCTCCTTCCGGCGGGCGTGCGCCGCCTGACGATACTTGATACCATCTGAGGCCAGTATACCATATTTCGACGCTGAATGGCCAGTTTTTTCCGGGTTTTCCGCGCATTTTCAGCGCATCGCACAAGACGGGGGCCGGTGGCATTGGGCAAAACGCCGGAAGGAGCCAGGTTGCCCCGGAGACGCCGCGGCGGGTGTGAACGCCCGCCCTGCAAGCCGGGGAAAACACGGCGGCCAACCGGGGCGCCTGCGGCGGGGCGAAGGCCCGCGGGCGGATATGGAATCCGCCCCTACAATTCAGGGGGTGGATGGGCGGGCAAAAGGGGGCGGCGGCCGGGCGCCTCACTGCCCGGCGGGGGCGGCGGGGCGGGGCTTGCGCTTTTTCTCGATCTGGTATTTGACGGCAGATTCAAGCAGCATCAGGCCGAGCGTCCAGAGCACATAAGTATTCACAATATACCTTTGCTGGCGGAACAGGCCGGTGCTTCCAAAGCCGGAAAAGAAGCTCTGGCCGGAGACCGTGACCTCGCTTTTCCCCAGGAAATCCCGCTTGGTAAAGGTGTATACCTCCACATCGTCCGGGATAAGGGTGTCGGTGCCTTTTTCGATCTTGTAGCGCGGCAGAAGCAGGTTCCATTCGATGCGGACGGCGCGGGTCTCCCCGGCACTGTTGCGGTACAGCACCCAGTTCGGGTCGCTCTGGCCGCGCATCAGACCGGCCTGGGTCGGCATGGCTCCCGCGATGCTCCGCACATCGCAGTTGCTGAAATACGGCAGCGCTTCCAGCCGGTCGGGCGTGAGCGGCGCGGGGTGGGTGTGGATAAAGAGCGCCTGAAACGCCAGCACGAGTAAGAAGTTGGCCAGCACCAGCAGCGGCCAGCGCAGGATCAGCAACGGCGCGGCCGGGTTGCCTTTTTTGACCTTGACCATTGGCCGGTCGTCTTTGCGGCCGGTTTCACGTTTTGCGTTCGACATAAGATCACCGCCTTCTTTTTATTTGCGCCGGGAGCCGGGCGCCCCCGGAAACATCCTTCTTTTAATTATATTGTAAAGCAGGCTGCACGGCATGGCAACCAAGAAACGGCAAAGAGACGCGCAAAAACGGCAAAGATTTGGCAAAGCCCCGCCGCCCGCTTTGCGGTTTTGCCCCTTTGTTGATAAAGACGGCCCCCTGTTTTTGTGACAGAAAACCGGCAAAAAATTGAACTGTTTTCAAAAAACGTCGCATTGCGCAAAACAGCCGCCCGGAACTGTGCACAGTGCACAATCCCGGGCGGCCGGTTTATCCAGTTCCTGCGGGGCGATGGCTGCGGCAGCCGGATATGCTCGGCGGCGGTGGCGGCAAAAGCTGGCAGCGTGGCTGCCAGCAGGGCTGCCGCCGCCAGCAATGCGCCCGCGGCGCGGCGCAGGCGGCTTATACCTGGGCTGCCCAATCCCGCAGGGCTTCGGCGTTCTGCTGCACATAGCCGACCAGCCACGCGGCGGCGCTCCGTTCGCTGATGCGCATCTGCTGCAGTTCTACCGCCAGCCCGCTTTCCGGGTCATACCAGGTTAGCATAAACGCTTCCCCGTCTGTGCCATACCGGGCGTACAGATCCACGCCGTCCGCGTTCAGCGCTTCCCCGACCGGCTGCACGGCCGCGCGGGAAAGGGACAGCGTAAAGTATGTAACCCCACCCCGGCCGTAGCTGGCGCAGACGTTCGCCTGCGGCAGGGTCCAGCCCAGCACGTCGCCGGCTGCACCCTGCTCGAAGTCATGCAGGGCGCGGGCGGTGACCGTCATTTCGGGGTTCTCGATCCACAGCAGGGCCGCGACGCTTTCGCTGCCCGCCTGCCAGGTATAGTCCCCGTATTCTTGCGGCGTCAGCGCGGCCCCGCCCCAGGCGGTGTAGTCCGCAACGACGGGGGTATATTGCACCAGGTACAGCGTGCGGTTATGTTCGCCGATCATAAACTGCCCGGCCGTAAGCCCGGCCTGCTGCGCCTGGGCATACAGGTCCTGCTGCAAGTTGAGTTCCGGCGCCTGGTACGGGGCCGCAGCCTGGGCGCCCGGCCGGGGCACCGGGGCGAAATCCAGCGAGCAGCTGGTCTCCACAGCCGCGTAGACCTCCCCCGCTTCGGTATAGCCGCAGTGCGAGCAGGCCTGCATGGGCTGGTAGCGGACGGTTTGCGAATAGTCGGTGGCCGCGGGGTCGCCGTGCGCACAGGGCGCTTTTTCGGTGGTGGTGCGGTCCAGCTGCACCGCCGCCGGTTCCAACAGCCAGCCTGCGCCGCAGGCCGGGCAGGGCGTGAGCGGCTGCGCTTCGGCCGCGGCGGCCGGCAGGGCCAGCACCGCCACAAGCAGGGCCATGACCGCCGCCGTGAGCCGCACGCGCAGCAGTTTGCTGTGTTGGTTCGTGAAGATACGTTTCATATGGGCTCCCTCCTTGTGGGATGGCCGCCGGTCAAAACGGGCCGGCGTATTCCGCGCTGCAAAGCCGTTCGATTTGTGTTACGCAGCGTTTTGGTTTTCCAGCCGGACTGCCAGCTCCCGGTAAACGGCCAGGTCATAGGCGTCAAATTGGACCAGCAGTCCATCTTCGTCCGGCGTGACGCCCCAGGCTTCCATGACGCCCTGCGCGTTCATTTCCCACCGCGTTTTTTTGGGGCTCCGGCGTTGGGGTCGCCTGGGAGCAGGCGCACAGTAGCAGAACGGCCGACAGAATATAGCAGCATCGGTTTTTTCATTGTGACCCTCCGATTATGAAACCAAAATGCGCAAGGGCATTGCACGGTTTGCATACTGCACAACCCGTACAATGCCCCCGCTTGTCTATATATGTGTGCCGAACGAGTCGATAGATGCGCATATAAGCGAGCGATTGCGCCTTAGCTCACCAAGTCATACAAGCATTGGATGCGCGTCACATTATACGGGGTACCTCCATCTATCCAGCCACAGGAAGTGCAGGAATAAACCCGCTGCCATTTTTCTTCAATTATCGCATTCTCATAGCCAAAGTGACCGTGCGTACAGCTGACCGTTCCAACCATGTGGGAACTGATCTTTTCCGTGTGACTCACGACCGAGCCGTTGAAACACGACGGGCAAGGTTCGGCACGCCGGGTAACAGCTTCACCGTCAGCTGCAAAAGCGGGAACCGCCATAACAAAGCACAGGCAGGCCGTCATAACAAGAGCTACTAATTTTTTTCATCTTTCGTTACCTCCATTTTACTTGTTAATCTGTTTTCTGTCAATCTGTTTTCTGTCAGTCATTTTTTCATTGGCATCCCGTTCCCTTCTTTCTTAACAACTTTGTTAACATACGAACGGCCAGCTTGATTCAGCCCGTTGTGGAACCGCTGACAGTTTCGCTTGTACCGTCTGAATAATAGAAGGTAGCCGAATACTCCAGGCGATAACTTTTGCTGTTGTCAAATGTATATGAGCCGGACGCTGTACACCCGCTACCATTGAACGCATTAGAACACGAAGCGACGCTTTTATCCCACAGCCAGCCCTTTTCATATAGTGTCCCGGACACAACAACACGCTCAGTACCCGAGCCAGACGAAGCAGAAACTGTATACGAATTACTGCTTCTTGTTATCGCACCTGAAACAAAACCGTCTCCAATGTAATATGGCTGCAAGTCAGCGGCTTGCACACACATCAACATAGAAAACGCCAATACCATTGCAGTCACTATGGAAAATACTTTTTTCATAATTTTCTACCTTCTAAAAATATGTTTTGGTGGAATCCTTTGTACGTTTAGACGGTTATCCCCTCGCGTTTGTGACAGCATTTTCACCAAAAGCCGAAATTTGTCTACACGCATAAAAAAGCGCATCGGCTTTTGTGAATAATGCACAATCACCGATGCGCGTTTTGGTTTTGGGTTAAAAAATATCAGCTGCAACTTTTTTCAGTTCGTCCAGGTCGATATCTCCTTGCACTGTATGATGAATATCGTTGTCTGTCCAAAAAAGATAGTAGCTTATTCTTCCATCCTTGTTTGTGCTGCTCCCCAATGTCACCTCTACACCGTCAAGAATAATTGTCTCATATGTGGTATGCTCATTGTCATACGTTATCACTTGACCTTCGGGCTGAACCACACAGCAGTAAACCGTGTAGACTTGGTCATTCTTTTCATTGATATACTGATGAAAAATATAATTCTCCGCCGTAACGCTATTTCCTTCGCTCAGCACAAACCCATCCGGCACATAGTGGTCGGTGAAGCCTGCGGGCAGGCGGAGGTCGGCGGGGGCGGGCTGGCCTTCGGTCTCATAGGTCAGGCGCAGCTCGGCGTCGCCCCACTGCAGCAGGGCGCGGCGCACGGCGTACCGCACTTCGGCGCTGGCGGCCAGCGTGCCCGCCATGAGCAGCACAAACACGGACGCAATGGCCGCCAGGCGGCGCAGCGGCAGGCGGCGGCGCGGCGGGGCGGTTTTGCGCGCAGCGCGCGCGGCGCGGGCCGCAGCGCGCTGGCGGGCGGCCAGCGCTTTTTTCAGGCGTTTGTCCCAGGCGGAGGTATCTGGATAGAGCTGCGCCAGCTGCCGCGGGCCGGGCAGGGCGGCCAGCTCCCGCCGGGTCTGTTCCCGCAGGGCCTCGGCCAGCAGGGTGTCAAACGCGACAAAACCCGGCGCGGGGTCACGGTTCGTGCGTTCCGGCATCCTGTTCCATCTCCTTCCACAGCAGGGCGCGGCCGCGGTGGATGCGCTGGCGCACGGTGGCTTCCGGCAGGTCCAGCGCGGCGGCGATCTCCCTGTATGTAAAGCCCTGCGCCAGCAGGCGCAGCGGCGCGCCGTAGTGCGGCGGCAGCGCGGCAATGCACTGCATCAGCCGCCCGGCGCTGTCCCGCGCCAGCACGGCGTCCTCCGGCACCGGGGCCGGGTCGGCCTGCGCGGCGTCCGGTTCTGCGGGCAGTTCGCGGCGGCGCAGCAGGTCGATGGCCCGGTTCTTACCTGTAATGACGCACCAGGCGCGCAATGTGTGACCATCTTTTTGTGAAAGTTTTGTGAAATTCTCCGCCAGACGCAGGAAAACGTCCTGCGTCACGTCCTCGGCCAGCTGTTCGTCCTTCAAAACGCGGCGCGCAATATAGTGGACCAGGCGCTTGTTTTCGTTGTATATGGCGGTAAAGCGCTGTTTTTCCTCGTCGGTGTCCAGCAGCGCCAGGCAGGCGTCCAGCATGTGTCTCTCCCCTTTTACGCGCGGTTCAGGGCGGTCGGCCCGGCTGGTCCGGTCAGTTTAGAACACCCACTCGCCGTTTTCGAAGATGCGCACCTCTTCGCCGTTTTTGCGCACGCCGGTGATGCGGGTGTCGGGCGCGCCGATCATGACGTCCTCGTGGATGGCGGAATCGTTGAGGCCCTTTTCCATCAGCTGGGCGCGGGTCAGCTTGGCCCCGCCTTTGATGTTGGTCGGGTAGCCCGCGCCGAACGCGATGTGGCAGGCGGCGTTTTCATCAAACAGGGTGTTGTAGAACAAAACGCCGCTGCGGTTGATGGGGCTGGAGGCGGGCACAAAGGCGATCTCGCCAATGCGGTCGGCGTTTTCATCGGTCGCAAGCAGTTCAGCCAGCAGTTCGGCGTTTTTCTCGGCCCCATGCTCCACGACCTTGCCGTCCTTGAAGGTGACGTGCCAGCCTTCGATCAGCTGGCCGTTGTAGGCGTAGGGCTTGGTGCCGTACACCGTGCCGTTGACGCGGTCGCGGTGCGGCGCGCAGAAGACTTCCTCGGTGGGGACGTTGGCGATGAACTCGGCCCCGTTTTCGGCCACGCTGGAAGCGCCCTCCCAGGTGGCGTCTTCGGCCAGGCCGATGGTCAGGTCGGTGCCGTTTGCGCTCTGCAGACGCACGCGGTCAAGGTCCCAGGCGTTGAGCTGGTCGCGGCGGGCCTTGGTTTTGGCGACATGGTCGCGCCAGGCGGCGACGGGGTCGCCGGTGGAGACGCGGCAGACGTCAAAGATCAGCGCCCACAGCTTTTCGACGGCTTCGGCTTCGGGCAGGTCGGGGAAAACTTTTTTCGCCCAGCCCGGCGCGGGCACGGCCACCACGCACCACTGGATGCGGTCGTTCATCGTGTATTCCTGCCAGGGCTTGAGGAAGTTGCTGCGCGCAAGGTTGACGCGGTTGAGCTTGCCTGCGTCCAGCCCGGCGAAGGCTTCGGGGTCTTCGGCATGGATGGCCAGGGTGCAGCAGCCGTCGGGGTCCTCGGCATAGTCGAGCCAGCTGCGCAGCTCGTAGGGCTTGAGGTCGCACAGGTCGGCCTCGGCGCCGTTTTCCATGCGGATGCGGGCGAGCTTTTCGTCCTGCCAGCGCACGACGACTTCCTTGGCGCCCGCCTCGTAGCCCGCTTTGGCGCAGGCGTGGGCGAACTCCGGCATGGTGACCGGGCAGCGGATGATAAAGGTCTGGCGCGGGCGCACGTTGACGCCCACCTTGACGATGAAATCGGCGTAAAGCTGCAGATAGGTCTGGTTCATGGTTTTATCTCCTTTGCGTTTGCAAAATTTTGTATTTAGTATACACCATTTGGCGGCAAAACAAAAGGGCGCACCCCTGCCGCCGGGGAGATCCCGGCGGCAGGGGTGCGCCCTTGCTGTTTTCAGAGTTTAGAGTGAAGAGTTTAGAGTGAAGATGCGGTGGAGCGCCGCCTGCGGGCGGCGCAAAACGACGCCATTCGAAGCGGACAGGCCACCCTTTTTTGCAGGAACTGGCGCAGGTCTTTATTCCACCATCATGTCCGCGGCTTTGTAGAGGTCGCCGCAGCTCATGCAGACGACGAGGTCGCCTTTTTTGGCGTTGGCTTTGACCCAGGCGGCGGCGCTTTCCAGCCCGTCGACCACGACGCTGCCCGGCACTTTGGCGGCCAGGTCCGCGGTGCTGACGCTGCCGTCGTCCACTTCGCGGCTGCCCATGATCGGCAGCAGCACGCTGACGTCGGCGGTGTTGAGCACGGCGGCGAAATCGTCCATCAGCTCTTTGGTGCGGCTGTAGGTAAACGGCTGGTGCACGGCGATGATGCGGTCGTAGCCCATGCGGCGGGCCGTGTCCAGCGTGGCGGCCATCTCGGCCGGGTGGTGGGCGTAGTCGTCGACAACGACCGCGCCGTTGCACTCGCCCTTGATCTCAAAGCGGCGGCCGGTGCCCTTGAACTCGGCCGCGGCGCGCTCGGCATCGGCGGGCGTCAGGCCCAGCGGGCGCACGCAGCAGCACATGGCCAGGGCGTTGTAGACATTGTGGCGGCCCGGCACGCCCAGGCGCAGGTGCGCGAAGGGTTCGCCGAGCTCCTCGACGTCGAACTCATAGAAACCGGGGCGGTATTCCTGCAGGTTGACGGCGCGGAAGCGGGCTTCCTCCTCGATGCCGAAGGAGAGCACCGGACGGTCGATGGAGTTCATGACGTCCAGGGTGTTGCGGTCGTCCATATTGAAAACGACGGTGCGGGACAAAAGCGCGAACTTCTGGAACGCAAGCTTGAGCTTGCCCATTGTGCCGTAATAGTCCAGGTGGTCGTGGTCGATGTTGAGGATGACGCCGATGCTGGGCGTGAGCTGCAGGAAGGTCTCGCTGAATTCGCAGGCTTCGATGACGGCGCTTGTGCCGCTGCCCGCCTTGCCGTAGCCGCCGATCAGGGGCAGCTTGCCGCCGATGACGGCGGCGGGGTCGCGCCCGGCCAGCTCCAGCATGGTGGTGATCATGCCGGTGGTGGTCGTTTTGCCGTGGGTACCGGCCACGCCGACGCTCTGCGGGTACAGGCGGCTGACAAAGCCGAGCAGCACGCTGCGCTCCACCGTTTTGATGCCGCGGGCGCGGGCGGCGTCCAGCTCCGGGTTGCCGGGGTGGATGGCCGCGCTGTAAACGACGAGGTCGGCATCGCCGAGGTTGGCCGCGTCGTGGCCGATCGAGACGGTCATGCCCATCTCGCGCTCGGCGGCGGTGATCTTGGTCTCCTCCACATCCGAGCCGGACAGGGCCAGCCCGCGGCTGTGCAGGATCTGGATCAGCGGGTACATGCCGGAGCCGCCGCAGCCGATGCAGTGGACATGATGAACGCTTTCAAGCAGTTTGGGGTCGTATGCGCTGTAATAAGCCATTGGTCCTCACCTCAAAAAAAGAAGACCCGCCGGGCAAACCCGCGGCAGGTTGATTCCCGTTTCTTCCATGTTATAATGATTATAAACGTTTTGGGCTGCAAAATAAACCGTTTTCTGCAAATTTTGTAAAGTTTTGATGAAAAAGCCGCCGCAAAACCGGCAAAACGCGGCGCGGCGGCCCTGTATGACCCTTGTATGGCCCTTGGTATGGCAAGGAAAGGAGCCCCGTTTATGAAGCGTTCCAGCCTGATTTACGGCTTTAACCCCTACGCCCTGCGCAGCGCCGGGCGGAACGACCCGCTTGTGGCCGTCAGCCTGCAGGAGCTCGCGCGCATCGGCGTCCCGGCGCGCAAGGCCCCGCGCGTGATGCAGGAACTGCAGGCGCTGGCGGCGGCCGACCCGAGCTTGCGCGGGCGCGAAACGCTGCTCAAGCTGGCGCGCCACATTGCGGCGCAGCTGTGGTAGGCGCGCCGACCGCGGCAAAAACCGCGCCCCGGGCGGGAACATCCCCGTATTATTTTATTGCCCCGGGGGCTGCGGTGTGCTATAATGGCTGTACTGCGCCGCTTGGGCGCGGGGAATTGCATCGCTTGCGCGGCAGCCAGCCGCGCCGGAGGGAGTAAACGTATGAAAAACAGTGAAAAGACGCTGGACATGATCGTGAACCTGTGCAAAAACCGCGGGTTCATCTACCCGGGCAGCGAAATTTACGGCGGCCTGGCCAACAGCTGGGACTACGGGCCTTTGGGCGTGGAGTTCAAAAACAACGTCAAGAAAGCCTGGCTGAAAAAGTTCGTGCAGGAAAGCCCGTACAACGTTGGGCTGGACGCCGCCATCCTGATGAACCCGCAGACCTGGGTGACGACCGGCCATGTGGCCAGCTTCTCTGACCCGCTGCTGGACTGCCGCGCCTGCAAGAGCCGCCACCGCGCGGACAAGCTGATCGCCGACTGCGAACAGGGGCAGAACGTTGACGTCGACGCGATGACGTTTGACGAGATGGACGCCTTCATCGCCAGCCACCCGGAGGTCGTGTGCCCTATGTGCGGCAAGCACGACTTTACGCCGATCCGCAAGTTCAACCTGATGTTCAAGACGCAGATCGGCGTGACCGAGGATTCCTCCTCGACCTGCTACCTGAGGCCCGAGACCGCGCAGGGCATCTTTGTCAACTTTGCCAACATCCAGCGCACGACCCGCCGCAAGCTGCCGTTCGGCGTGTGCCAGGTGGGCAAGGCGTTCCGCAACGAGATCACGCCCGGCAACTTCACCTTCCGTACCCGCGAGTTCGAGCAGATGGAGTGCGAGTTCTTCTGCAAGCCGGGCACCGACCTGGAATGGTTCGCCTACTGGAAGGAGACCTGCAAGAACTGGCTGCTGAGCCTGGGGATCAAAGAAGAAAACCTGCGCCTGCGCGACCATGAGGCCGCCGAGCTGGCGTTCTATTCCCGCGCGACGACCGACATCGAGTACGCGTTCCCGTTCACCGACTGGGGCGAGCTGTGGGGCATTGCCGACCGCACCGACTACGACCTGGGCCGCCACCAGGAGGCTTCCGGCAAGAGCCTTGAATACTTTGACCCCGAGACCAACGAGCACTATATCCCCTATGTCATCGAGCCCAGCCTTGGCTGCGACCGCGTGGCGCTGGCTTTCCTGTGCGAAGCCTACGACGAGGAGCACCTGACCGACGCCAAGGGCAAGGAGGATGTGCGCACCGTGCTGCGCCTGCACCCGTTCCTGGCGCCGTTCAAGTGCGCGGTGCTGCCGCTGTCCAAAAAGCTGTCCGACAAGGCGATGGAGATCCGCAACGAGCTGGCGAAGGACTTTATGGTCGACTTTGACGACGCGGGGTCCATCGGCAAGCGCTACCGCCGCCAGGACGAGATCGGCACGCCGCTGTGCGTGACGGTCGACTTTGACACGGTGGGCGACGCCGACAAGGCGGGCGACGGCTGCGTGACCGTCCGCGACCGCGACACGATGGAGCAGGTGCGCCTGCCCATCGCGGAGCTGAAGGACTATATCGCGAAGAAAGTCGCCTTCTAACCCATAACAAAAACCAAAAACCGCCTGCCGGTCTTTCTGAACCGGCAGGCGGTTTTTGCTTTTTCAGCGCCGCCGCAGGCGGCGCTCCACCCCATCTAAACTCTGAACTCTAAACTCTAAACTCTAAACTCTGAGCTCTACTCTTCCGCCCCGCTGAGCAGCACGCGGTCGTCGTCGAGGTCGTGGCCGGCCTGCTTGGCAAAGCGCAGCAGCAGGTCCTGGACGGTCAGGCCCGCGCGCTCGGGCCCGGCGATGTCCAGCACGATGCGGCCGCCGTCCATCATCAGCGTGCGGTTGCCCAGGGTCAGGGCGTCGCGCATGTTGTGGGTGATCATCAGGCAGGTGATGTGGTGCTCGGCCACGATCTGTTTGGTCAGTTCAAGCACCTTTTCGGCGGTGGCCGGGTCAAGCGCGGCGGTGTGCTCGTCCAGCAGCAGCAGTTTGGGGGTGACAAGCGTCGCCATGAGCAGCGTGAGGGCCTGGCGCTGCCCGCCCGAAAGCAGGCCGACCGGCTGCTTCATGCGGTCCTCCAGCCCGAGGCCGAGCGCGGCGAGGCGCTCGGCAAAAAGGGCGCGGTCGGCTTTGGAGATGCGCGAAAACGGCGAGGTCTGCCCCGAGGCGCGCAAAAACGCCAGCGCGAGATTTTCCTCAATGGTCATGTGCGGGGCCGTGCCCTTGAGCGGATCCTGGAACATGCGGCCGATGAACTTGGAGCGGCGGTAGTCGGGCAGGAAGGTGATGTCCTGCCCGGCCAGCGTGATCGAGCCGGTATCCGGCGTGAAGGCGCCCGCAATGGCGTTGAACAGCGTGGATTTGCCCGCGCCGTTGGAGCCAACGATGGTCGCGAAATCGCCTTCCGCAAGATGCAGGTTGACCGCGGTCAGCGCTTTTTTCTCGTTGACGGTGCCGGGGTTGAAGACCTTGCCGACGTTTTTCAGTTCCAGCATTTCAGCGGCCCCCTTCCCGTTTGGCGGCGGCGCGGCGGCGGGCAAAAGCCGCCTTTGCGCGGATGGCGGGCATGGCGATGGCCAGCCCGACGATGACGGCGGACAGCAGCTTGAGACATTCCGAAGGAACGTTGGCCCGCAGCGCCAGCGCAATGATGAAGCGGTAGAGGATACTGCCGCCGACAGCGCCCAGCGCCTTGACCCAGATGCCGCCGCGGGCAAAGATCGTTTCGCCGATGATGAGCGAAGCGAGGCCGATGACGACCATGCCGGTGCCGAGGTTGATATCGGCCGAGCGCTGGTACTGCGCGAGCACCGCGCCCGACAGCGCGGTCAGGCAGTTGGAAACGCACAGGCCGACCAGGATGGTGAACGCCGTGTTGATGGAGCTGGCGCGGACCATGTCGGGGTTATCGCCGGTGGCGCGGATGGAAAGACCGAGCCGCGTGCCGAGGAACCAGACCAGCACCGCACAGGCCGCGGCCGCCGCCACGGCGGCAATGACCAGCTTGTAGGGGGAATCTTTGCCGAGGACATCCTGCAGCAGCGTAAAGACCGTGGTGGTCTTGAGCATGGGCACATTGGAGGAAAAGCCCATGACGGCCAGGTTGACCGTGTACAGCCCGGTGTTGGTGACGATGCCCGCCAGGATGGAGGGCACGCCGAGGCGGGTCTGCAGCAGGGCCGTGACGGCCCCGGCCGCCGCCCCGGCCGCCATGGCCAGGAACAGGCCCAGGATGGGGTGGCCCGCCACGGCGGCGGTGGCCGACACGGCACAGCCGAGCGTGAACGCGCCGTCGGTGGTCATATCCGCGATATTGAGCACGCGGAAGCTCAAAAACAGCGCCAGCGCAACGAGCGAGTAGATGCAGCCCAGCTCCAGGGCGCTCTGCAGGATGGAGAGTGAAAACATACGGGGTCAGACGCCTGCCTTTCCAGGGTGGGGAATGTTATTCTGCGGCGGTGGTGACTTCGACGAGGGTGCCGCCGAGATCGCCGAAAACGGCCGGGTCGATGCCGAGGGCCGCGGCAGTCTCGGTGTTGACGGTGACGACGCCGCCGGGCACGATCTCATATTCGGGCACCGTGCCGGTCTGCAGCACTTCGAGCGCCAGGTCGGCCGTGGCCGCGCCGAGCTCGTCATAGTTGACGCCGCAGGTGGCCAGCGCGCCGGAGGTCACAAAGCTGTCCGCGCCGGTATAGTAGGGGATGCCCGCTTCGGCAAAAGTGGCCGAGACCGCGCCCGCGGCGGCCATGACGACGTTGTCGGTGGGGGTGAAGACGGCGTCCGCCTGGTCCGCCAGCGTGACGGCGGCCGAGAGGACTTCGTCGTTGGTGTTGCCGGTGGCTTCGACATAGGCGACGCCCTTGCCGTCCAGATAGGCTTTCGCCGCTTCGATGGCGGCTTCGGAGTTGGGCTCGGAGTTGGAATAGAGCAGGCCGACCGTCTCAAGGTCCGGCGCGGCGGCGAACATCATCTGCATGATGAATTCGGTATCAAGGTAATCGGAGGTGCCGGTGACATAGGAGATACCGGTCAAATCGGCCGTGGCCGGGTCCGAGATGGCGGCATAGACGACCGGGGTCTCGGTCTCGGCGGCCGCGTTGGCCATGCACTGGGCGGCCAGCGTCGCAATCGGGATGATGGCGTCGTAGCCGTCGGCGATGACCTGGGTGCCGATCTGGTTGAGGGTGGTCGCGTCGTTCTGGCCGTTGAACAGCTCATATTCGATCGCAATGCCCTGCGCGGCGGCCTGGGCGTCGAGCTCGGCTTCGATGGCCGCGCGGATCTGGTCCAGGCTGGCGTGGTCCATCTGCTGCACAATGGCGATGCGCACGCTGTCGGCGGTGGCGGCGGCCGCGCCGCTCTGCGGGGCGGCGGCGTTTTCACCGGCGGGGGCGGTGGAGGAAGCGCCGCAGGCGGCCAGCGAGAGGGCGAACACGGCGGCGGAAAGCATGGAGACAGTCTTTTTCATGGTACAATGTCCTTTCTGATTCTCATGTGGCGGGGCTTTGCGCCCCGCGGCCAAAAGCGGTTCCAGCGGTCCAAACTTGTCGCCGCGCCATCGTTCTTCCAGTCGGATCTTCATACCGTTCCCTCCCTGCCTGTTTGTGTGGGATGTTCTCTGTGCAAAGAAAAACTGCCCCTGCACAGAAATGCCTTCTGTGCAAGGGCAGGAAAAATTCCTGTGGTGCCACCTTGCTTGCCGCCCAAAAAGGGCGGCCGCTCTGCGGAGAGCCAACACTCCCCTGCCCGGTAACGGGGGCTGCCGTCTGCGGATACTGCGGCGTTGGCCGTTTCCCCGCGCCCTCAGCGAACCATTTGTCTGCGCCGCTCTCCGCCCCGTTCCCAGCGCCGGGGGCTCTCTGTGGGTGCGCTTGCAGTTTTACTTTCGCTTCAACGGTTTAGTTCTTTATAGCACACCGGGGCGGTTTTGTCAACCCTCGGCCGCTTCCGGCGTGGGCAGCGGCGTGGCGGCGGTGGAGGTCGGGATCAGCACGAGCTTGTCGGCCCCCAGCCCCGCATAAGGGCTGTCTTCGCCGTCCAGCGCGATGAACAGCACCGGGTCCTGCGTTTCCTCTGGCAGCGGCGTGGCGGTCGGTTCAGGCGTGGGCTCCGGCGTGGGTTCGGGCGTCGGCTGCGGGGCGGCGCCGTCCTCCAGCGCTTCGGCGCGCTCAACCGCGGCCAGCGCCTGGTCCTGCGCTTCGCGCTCGGCCTGTTCGGCGGCCGCCGCAGCCTCCTCGGCGGCTTTGGCCGCAGCGGCTATGGCGTCCTGCGCGTCCGCATAGAGCGCTTCGGCGTCCGGCAGTTCGGTCCCGCCGTCGCCGGGCCCTGCCTCCAGGCTGTAGAGCAGCACCGTGCACACACGGTCCGCGACCGGGGAATCCGCGGCGTTCATGGCCGCGGCCAGCGTATCGCTGCCGGCGGCGATATCGGCCTGGCTGCACAGCGCAAAGAAGTTTTCGTTGCTGTAATGCGGCCACATCGCTTCCAGGCGTTCCGCGCAGGCGGCCGCATCGCTGCCCTGCACCGACATGGCGGCCAGCAGCTGCCTGGCCCAGTTGACATTGCCGCTGAAGAACTGGTAGAGGTCGCTTTCGGCGCTTTCCTGCCCGGCCAGGGCGCGCAGCGTGCGCAGCGTCTGCTCGGCGCGGGCCGGGTCCGTATAGGTCGCTTCCTCCTGCATCTGCCGCCAGGCGGCGCGGGCGGGCTCGCAGGTCAGGGTGTCGGGGTCGATGGCGGGCAGCGTGGCGGCGTACAGCGTGCGCAGGCCCTGCATGGCCAGCAGCGGGTCGTCCTCCTCCCCGATGCCGACGATCTCCAGCGTGGTGCTGCTGCTCTGCAGGCCGTTATAAAACGAAAGCCAGCTCCAGAATTCGGCTTCTTCCTGCGTTTGGGCGGCATCGGCCAGCGGGTCGAGCCAGCGGGGCATCTGGTCGTTGAGCGCGAGCGCGGCGGCCGGGCCGCAGTCATACAGCAGGGCGTTGACGCCCTGGCGTTCGTGCAGACTGCGCAGCAGCGCCTGCGCGGCGGTCCAGGTCTCGGCTTCGCCGGTTTGGCCGCCGGCCAGGAAAACACGGTAGGCGGACGCGCCGAACTTTTCCGTGTCGAGCGGCTGCTCCGCCCCGAGCTCCTGCGCATAGGCCCCGAGATAGCCGCCCGCCCCGGTTTCTTCGGCGACCGTTTCCGGCGTTTCGGCGCCGTCCACATGGGCGGCGATGGCCTCTTCGGCCGTCATGCCGTCATAGAGGAAGTCCCGCAAAATGCGGCTGTTGACCCGCCAGTCGGGGTCGTACATCGTGCGGTCGTCCATGCCGATGCGCGCGCCGTAGGTCCCTTCGACCGGCATCGACATCTGCTCGGCCTGCACGCCGAGGAAACCCGGCAGCTGCACGAGCAGCGCCGCGATCTCGGCTTTGGTGAAGTTGGTCTGCACAAGCGGCAGCACCGTGTTGAGCAGGTTGTCCAGCTCTGTGACCGAAGCGTTCTGCACCTGGTTGAGCACGGCCTGGATGACCGTGCGCTGCCGCACGATGCGCTGCCAGTCGTTGTCGATGGAGCGCAGGCGGGCGTACTGCAGCGCCGTGTAGCCGTCCAGGTGGTTGAGCCCGGCGTGCACACGGTTCACGATCAGCATCGAGTTGGAGGGGACCTCCCAGTTGAGGGCGGCGGCCTCCTGCTCGGTCAGTTCGATGTCGATACCGCCGACGGCGTCGACGATCTGCACGAAGGAGTTGAAGTTGAAGCGCACATAGTGGTCCACCTGCACGCCGAAGCAGGTCTCGACCGTGTCCATGGTCAGGCGCGCGCCGCCGTAGCGGAAGGTGTGGGTGATCCAGTCGTATTCGTCCTCGTATTCGTCCAGCAGGATCGGCACGCCGGTGGCGCGCTCGATCGAGACGAGCTTGATCGTATCCTCGTCAATGTTGAGCGAGGCGAGGATCAGGCTGTCGGCGCGGGCGTCGGAGCTGAACTCGGTCGAAGAGCGGGAGCCGTCGAGCTGGCCGAGGTTGGTGAACGCGTCGGCGTCGTTGACGGCTTCGGTGCGCTCGTCGGTGCTGATGAGCAGCACATTGAGCACCGAATCATCCGCAAACGGGCTGCCCTCCGGCATGAGCATCTCCCCGTCGCTGTGCGCAAGGCCGGTGCTGTCCAGGTCCTGGTCTTCGCCTGCGCCGATGGTGCCGATGCCGTCGATGGTGCCGTCGTTATAGTGGATCAGGTCCAGCTTGCCGTTGACATAGGCGATGGCCAGCCCCAGCACGACGAGCACCAGGCAGAACACGCCGAGCAGGATGCGCAGCGGCAGCGGCAGGCGCGCCCGGTTCTTTTGTTTCGCCTTCTGTTCGGGTTGCGGCGCGGGCTGCTTTTCCGGTTCATCCGCCGGTTTGTTTTCCGGCGCTTCCGCTGTTTCTTCCGCAGGCGCGCTGTCCGTTTCGGCCCCCTCCGCCGTGTTCGGTTCGCAGGGCGCGGCCTGTTCCGGCTTGCTTTCCGGTTGCTTTTCGGTTTCCGCCGCCGGTTTTTCCGCAGGCGCGGCGACCGTGCTTGCGGTTTGCTCCGCGTCCGGCCCGCCGGGTGCAGCCTGTTTTTCCGGTTCAGCGGCGGGGACTTCCGCCTGCGGTTCGGGGGTCTTTTTTTCTTCGTCTTCCTTTTTGAACATACTTTCAATCCTCTTGTTGTCGGCCGCGGCGCGTCAGGCGGCGCAGGCCGGTCTTCCAGCTGCAGCAGATCGAAACAAACGCCAGCCCCGCAAACAGCGTGACGCCGAGCGCGCGCCAGGTGAACCAGCCGTGCTGGATCGAGTGGGCGCGCAGCAGCGCGAGCCAGGCCGGGGCCATCAGCGCGGTCAAACCCAGCGGCAGCGCCGTGGCCAGCGCCTGCCGCCCGCGCAGGCACAGCGCGAACAGCGCCAGCGCCAGCACGCACACGGCGGCCAGCGGCCAGAACAGGCCGCGGCTGTGGAGCGTATCCAGCACGAACTGCAGGATGTTGCCCCAGGTCAATTCCATACCGTGCCAGGTGGCGCCGGTGGTGCGCACGCCGATCTGGCGCACGGCGTCGCCAATGACGTCCTGGCCGGTGATCGCCCCGGCCAGCACCCACTTGAGCGCCCAGCAGCCGCCGTAGCCAACGCCCCAGCACAGGCTGCCCGCGGCAACGGCCGCACACTGGCGCGGCCCGGCCGCCAGACGCTGCGGCACGCAGAGCAGCCACACCGCCACCGGCAGCCCCAGCGTGAGGATGGGGGTGACGAGCAGGTCGCAGAACGAGGTAGCGACGCCGAGCACGACGAGCGCCAAAGCAAGCTGCCGCACGCCGCGCGGTTTGGCCAGCACCCAGCAGCACCCGGCATAAGCGATGGCAAAGCATGTAAAGAACTGTACCTGATGCGGTACAAAAAACACGCTGACAAGCGCCTGGCTGGCGGCGAACCACACGGCGGCGCGCCACCCGGCCTGCCGCCGCAGCCCCCACAGCACCCCGGCCAGCAGCGCCGCCAGCACAAGATACTGCACGACGCGCACGCCGGTGTAGGGCATCAGGCACAAAAGCGGCCGCAGCCAGATCAGATACCCGTGCCAGTAGCGCGCGTAGGAGAACGGCTCGAGGGTATCGGGCAGCGGCGCGCCTGCCTCCCGCGCGGCGAGATAAGCCGCGAGGTCGTCGGCCAGCGTCTCGAAATTGTCGACATTGTAGGCGGTATTGGTCATCATGGCAGTCAGCGGGGCGGTCTCGTCGGCGCTGGCGGCCTCGAACAGCATGACCGTATCGGTGTAGTTGTCCATCTGGAACAGTTTAAAACCGAAAAACTCCGGGTACAGCCCTTCGCGCTGCAGCGTGGGCGCCGAGCGCGCGATATTTTGCCGCACCGGCGCGCCGGGCAGCGCATACGCCCCCAGCAGCAGCAGGAACAGCACGGCCCAGCTGGTGAAAAACGCCAGCGCCGCGCGCGCCAGAAACGCCGGGGCGGAAACTTTGCGGAGCTGCATCAGCAGGTTCACTCTCCTTGTGGTCAGGATGCCAAAAAGCATCCAACGCATACAAAATACGAAGAAAGTATACCACGATTTGCCCCGCCAAACAAGTGAAAACGATGTGACAGTGCGCCTCAAACGCCGTCGGCCTGGCGCGAGACCGACAGGACGATGCCCATCTCGCCGAGCAGCATCATCAGGCTGGTGCCGCCGGAGGAAAAAAACGGCAGGCTGATGCCGGTGTTGGGGATGGTGTTGGTCACGACCGCAATGTTGAGCACCGCCTGCAGGATGACCTGGGTGACGAAGCCGACGACGAGCAGCGCGCCGAACTTATCCCGCGCGCGCACGGCGATGGACATGCCGCGCAAAAACAGCGCAAGGAACAGCAGGATGACCAGCGCCGCCCCCGCAAAGCCAAGCTCTTCGCACAGGATCGAGAAGATGAAGTCGTTCTGCGGTTCGGGCACATAGAGGTATTTCTGGCGGCTGTTGCCCAGCCCCAGCCCGACCAGCCCGCCCGAGGCGATGGCGTACAGGCTCTGGATGGTCTGGTGGCCTTCGCCCAGAGGGTCGGCGAAGGGGTCCTGCCAGGAGGCAAGGCGGCCGGCCGCATAGGGCACAAGGTCCGGCAGCAGCACGACCGCCGCCGCAACGGCCCCGACGCCGAGCGCGGCGGCGATGCCGAACCACCGAAGCCCGGTGCCGCCGACAAACATGAGCACCGCGCCGATACCGAGGATGAGCACGGTGCCCGAGAGGTGCGGTTCCAGCAGCATGAGCACCGCCACCGCGCCGAGCACAAAGCCGAACGGCAGCACGCCGGTGGAAAAGGTTTTCATGCGGTCGTGGTTGAGCGAGATGATGTGCGAAAACACGAGCACGACCGAAAACTTGGCGATCTCGCTGGGCTGCAGCGTGCCCAGGCCCGGCAGCACGAGCCAGCGCTTGCAGCCGTTGTACTCCGGCATGAACAGCACAATGACGAGCAGCACGAGCGACACGCCGAGCAGCGGCCAGGCCAGGCGGTGCCAGATGTGGTAATCGACAAGCGAAGCCGCATACATGGCGGCAACGCCCAGCGCCGCGAACAGCAGCTGCGGGCGGATATAGGCGTAGGCGTCGCCGCGGCGGTAGAGCGCCACCGCATACCCGGCCGAATAGAGCATGAGCAGCCCGTAGCACAAAAGCAGCAACAGGATGGCGAGAAACGCCACATCCAGCCCCGGCCGGGCGGCGGCGCGGCGCAGTTTTGGCCGCGCGTGCGGGCGCGCGTGCGGGATCGAAAACATGATGCAAAAGCCCCCTTCCCCGCTTTATTGTACGCGGAGGAAGGGGGCTTTAGTCGTTGCTTTATGAGGATTTGGCGGCATAACCGCCGCGGAAAGCGATCAGTAGGTCGTGATCGTGGTGCCGGGGTAGTAGTGGGTGAGGATGTCCTGGTAGCTCCAGCCGTTGTTGGCGTAGCCGATCGCGCCCCACTGGCTCATGCCGCAGCCGTGGCCGTAGCCTTTGACGTCAAAAATGAAGCAGTCGAGCGAAGCGTCGTAGGAGACGGTGAAGCAGTGGCTGCGCAGGCTGCGGCCGTCCACGCTGCAGCCCGCGGTCAGCGTTTCGCGGAACCAGCGGCCGGAGCAGGTGTCGTTGCCGCTGGCGTTGGGGCCGATCTGGATCTGGTTGACCCAGCCGTAGGCGTTGGTCGAAAGGATGGTGAACCAGTTGTTGGGATCGACGCCGGAAAGGTCGACGCCCATCTTTTCCTTGATGCGGTCCTGCAGCTTCTGGCGCGCAAAGCGGGCGCAGCCGGTGTTGTAGCCGTTGGTGTTCCAGTTGGAGGCCGTGCTCTGGTCATAGGGGCTGTCCACCGGCACCAGATACGGGATGGTGCCGCCCCAGACCTCGCTGGCGGCGGCCGTGCCGGTGGAGGCCGAGGCAAAGTACGGCGTGAAGCAGACCTGACCGTTATAGGTCACAAGCACCCGCGCGACCTCCTGGGCGGCGGCCAATGCCGCTGCGCCGGGTTCCGCCCCGGCCACAGACGGGTAGCCGCCCTGGCTGAGAATCCAGCAGTGAGCCGCCACGCACTGGGCCTTGTAGGCTTCGGCCGGGGCGCTGGGGCCCAGCTCGTTCTGGGCGATCATGGCAAGGCAGCGCACAAGGTCCATCGTCTGGGCCGTGCCGTTCATTGTCACGTTGATCGTCTCGCTGGGGGCCGGGGCCTGCGTCGGCGCGGGCGTGGGGGCGGGGGCTTCGGTCGGAGCCGGGGCCGCTTCACCGCCCTCCTCGCTGGGGGCGGGGGCTTCGGTCGGGGCCGGGGCCTCGGTCGGCGCGGGCGTCGGCGCCGCCTGGATCAGGCTGTCCACCGTCACGGTCTGGGTGGGCAGGCTGCCCTCCGCGCCCTGGTGGATGTCGGTTTCAACCGCGCCGGCCTGCCCGGCAATGTCGCTGAGGCCCGCGAGCAGGTCTTTGGTCTCGGCGATCACATCCTGCGCCTGCTGCACCAGTTCCTGGATCTCTTCGTCGCTCTCGCCGGCCGGCGCCGCCGTGGCGGCGGGCTCGCCGCCCGCCTGCTGTTCCTGCGTGCCAAAGCCGTTGCCCGCGCGGGAGGCGGTCAGCGCCGTATAGCGGGACATCTGCGCGCTGAGCGCCGCGCCGGGTTCCGGCGCGCTGCGGCCCTGCGCCGCGTACATCGCCGCGGGCAGCACCGCGCTCTCGTTGTCGGTGACTGTCTCGGACAGGGTGCGGTCCTCCTGGCTGCCGACCACGCGGCCGGTGATGCACAGCTGCACGCCTTCGGTGCTGCTGGGGCCGGTCAGCGTCAGGAAGGTCTCGCCGTCGGCGGCCGCGTTGCCGGTGTCATACAGGCTGCGCGCGCCGGTCTCGAGCGCGAAGGTCAGGTAGCGGTAGTAATCCGAAAGATCGGTGTAGGCGGCGGGGTCGAAAACGTCCGCGTCGGCCGGGTCACAGTAATAGACCGAAACGACTTTGCAGCGGTAGACGCCACCGGGCAGATACAGCGTAAAACCGTTGTTTTCCTGCACGGTCCGGGCGTCCTCGAAATCGGCGAGGGAGTTTGTGAAGCGCAGCGTCGTGTTGGAGGGCGCCGCGCTGCCGAGCCAGTTTTCACCCGCGAAGCAGACGCCATGCGCCGCAACGCCGTCCGCCCCGGCGGACGGCTGCGTATAGACGAACTGGCCGTCGATGCCGGGGAAGGCTATGTACCCGGCGACATCTTCCAGCTTTTGCCGGGCGTTGCCCAGGTAGTTGGCCGCCGTTGTGTCGAACACTTCGGTGCCGTAGTTGCGCGGGGCCGGGCGCGCGCCCAGGTCGCCGCGCCGCCACAGCCATATGCCGCCGCCGATGGCCGCCAGCGCCAACAGCTCCACCAGCAGCATGACCAGCGCCTTGCGGCGGCGACGGCGCTCGGAGCGCTCGATCACCGCCAGGCTGCGGTTTTTGATCGACACAGCGCCGTGGTCTGCCGCGGCGGCGGGCTGGCCGCCGTCCTTTTTGGCGCTGCGGGCCGCCTTTTTGCCGGGGGCGGAAAGGTCCGGCAGTTCAAACAGGCGGCTGGCCGCCTGTTCCAGGTCCTCGGTCGAATGGGGCGGCAGTTTATCGTCGGCCGCGCGGGCGGCGGCCATCGCCACCGGGTCCAGCCCGGCGGAAAAATCCGGGATATCGCCGTCCAGCAGCGAGGGCGAGGGCGCGGCTTCTTCCGGCTGCGCCGGGACGGCGGCCGGGGCTGCCTGCGGCGCGGCGCGGCGGATGCTGCGGCCGCTGCGGGCCGCGCGGGAGGCTTCGGCCGCCTGCGGGCCCGCTGTCTGGAAATCGAGCGGGTCGGGCAGCGGGGCGAAGGTATCCTCCTCGCCGGGCGCCGGTTCCGCCGGAGCTGCCTGCGGCGCGCTTTGCGGCTTTTGCGGTTCGGCGTCGTTTTCAAACACAATGACACCGGTCGGCTGGCCGTCTACGGCCGGTTCCGGCGCGGGTTCCCGCACGGGTTCCGGCGCGCGGGCCGGGCGGCGGCGCAGCGAAAAGCGCCCCGTGCCGCCCGCCTGGGGCTGGCCGTCCTGCGAGACGATGAGCAGCGGGCGCTCGTGCCCGGGGCGGAAGGCGATGGCCGCCGGGCTGAGCCGGAGCCCCAGCGCGCGGCGGCGCACAAGGTCCAGCAGATGGTTGGCAATGGCGGCGTCCGGCGTGTCGGGGCCGATGGCCTGGGCCAGCGCGCCGCGCTTGTCGCACAAAAGCACGCTGGGCGCCTGGCCGACCGTGGCGGGCAGGTAGACGACCGCATAGTCCGCCCCGGCCATGGCCAGCGCGATCTGGGCGCGCCCGGCGGCGGCCTGCAGCACATCGCCGGGGAAACGCTGCATCAGCTGCGGCGGGGTGACGATCTTGCGGGCTTTGGCGGGGTCGGCCCAGGTCTGGTTGCCGAAATCGTAAGCGGCCTCGCTGTGTTCCAGCGGCTGCAGCAGCGCGCCGATCAGGCGGCCGGTGACGGCGTCGGCCGCCACAAGCAGGCGGCGCTTTTTGAGCAGCGCGTCCAGCGTGACCTGCGCCAGGCTGGTCTCGCCCGTACCGTAGACGGCGTCGCCGAGGCGGGCGCGCACCTTCTGCGCCCATTTTTCGCAGTATTCGTCGGCCATGGCCTGGGTCGGCGCCGAGACCTGGATGCAGACGGCGTATTCGCCGTCACGCTCCAGCAGGCGCAGGCCGGGGCAGCCTTCGGCTTCCGCCGCGCGCACGGCGGCGGCGACATCGGCCCCCGGCAGGCCAAACACCCGCAGGATACACATCTGGCTGGCAAGCATCATGGTTTCACTCTCCTTGGCCTGACGGCCGTCGTTTTACAGTTCCGGGGCCTGCTGGCCCGGGGCAAGCGTCACAGCGTTCACCGGCGCAAGGCCCAGCGCCATGCGCCGCAGCAGGTCCAGCGCCTGCAGCGCGGCCCGGGCGCGGATGATGGCACGGTCGCCGTAGCCGCAAAGATTCAAGCGCGCCACATGGACGCAGCCGGTGCGGGCGTCGCCGCCCGCCAGGTAGACCGTGCCCACCGGTTTGCCGGGCAGCGCGCCGCCCGGCCCGGCCAGGCCGGTCAGGGCGACCGAAAGGTCCGCCCCCGAAGCGGCGAGCGCGCCGCGGGCCATGGCCGCGGCCACCGGCGCAGAGACGACGTTGCAGCGTTCGATCAGCGCCGGGTCAACGCCGAGCAGCCGGGTCTTGGCGGCGGCGGCGTAGGTGACAAAGCCGGTGCCGAACACTTCGCTGGCGCCGGGCACGGCCGTCAGCTGTTCGGCCACAAGGCCGCCGGTGCAGCTTTCGGCCGTGGCGGCCTGCAGGCCCCGCTCGCGCAGGGTCCGCACGACCGTGTACGCCAGGCCGGGCACATCGACATCATAGGCATTGTCGCCAAGAATGGCGCGGAATTCTTCAATGCGGGCGCGGCAGGCAGCTTCCGCCGCCGCGCGGTTGGCGGCGCGGGCGGTGACGCGGATCTCGCTCTCCCCTGTCTTGCAGTAGATGGCGGCGGTGGGGTTGGCGCTCTCGAACAGCGGGGCCACCCGGCTGGCGATGTCGCTCTCACCACCCAGCACGCGCAGCGTCATGGAGTGGATCGTACAGTTCTGGCGGGCTTCCAAAATCGGGCGCACGTCCTCGGTCCACATGGCTTTCATCTCGTGCGGGACGCCGGGCAGCAGCGCGGCGGCGCGGCCCTGCGCGTCCTCGAACCAGGCGCCGGGGGCGGTGCCGTGCGCGTTGGGCAGCTTGCGTCCGCGGGTGGGCACCATGGCCTGCTTGCGGTTGTTCGCGGTGGGGCGGCGGCCGGTGCGGGCAAAAAAGGCTTCGATCTTGGCCCATTCTTCCGCATCAAAATGCAGCGTGTCGCCAAAGACTTCGGCCACCGTTTCCTTGGTCAGGTCGTCGGCCGTGGGGCCGAGCCCGCCCGAAAAGACGAGCAGGTCGCTGCGGTCTTTGGCCTCCTGCACCAGCGCGCGCAGGCGGGCGGGGTTATCCCCCACCACATGCTGGTGCAGCACCGTGACGCCCAGTTCGGCCAGTTCGCGGCTCAAAAACTGGGCGTTCGAGTTGACGATATCGCCGAGCAGCAGCTCGGTGCCGACACAGATGATCTCCGCGATCACGCGCGAAGCCCCCTTTTCATGAAAATTGAACCCGGGCAAAGACGGCGCGGGCTTACAGCTCGTCGGGGTCCTGGCCGATGCGGATGAAGATTTTTTCAACGGTATCGGCGGCGGTCTGCTCGAGCGCGGCGAGGTCCGGCATAGCGGCTTCGGCCGCTTCGATCTCGGCGAGCTGCGGGCGGGTCTTGGGGTGCGGGGGGGTAAAGATCGTGCAGCAGTCCTCATAGGGTTCGATGGACGTTTCAAACGTGCCGATGCGGCGCGAGATGGCCACGATCTCCGCTTTGTCCATGCCGATGAGCGGGCGCAGCACGGGCAGGTCCTGCGCGGCGTCGGTGCAGGCCAGCGCCGCCATGGTCTGGCTGGCGACCTGGGCGAGGCTTTCGCCGGTGATGAGCGCTTCCATGCCGGTTTTGGACGCAACGCGGTTCGCGATGCGCAGCATGCTGCGGCGCATGAGCACCGTGAACAGCGGCGCGGGGGCGTGGTCGCGGATGTATTCCTGCGGCTTTGTATAGGGCACGACGAACAGCACGCAGTCGCCGATATATTCGGACAGTTCGCAGGCCAGCGCCTGCACCTTGAGCTTGGCGCGCAGGCTGGTGTAGGGCGGGCTGGCAAAATGGATGTGGTGCAGCGCCAGGCCGCGGCGCGCCATGCAGTAAGCGGCGACCGGGCTGTCGATGCCGCCCGAAAGCAGGTTGAGCGCGCGGCCGCTGGTGCCGACCGGCAGCCCGCCCGCCGCCGGGACCTTGGGGCCGTGGATGTAGGCGGCGCGGTCGCGGATCTCGACCATGACCTCGAGCTGCGGGGCATGCACGTCGACGCGCAGGTGCGGGTGGCGGCTGAGCAGGTACGCGCCGAGCTCGCGGCAGATCTCGGGGCTCTTCAGCGGGTATTTCTTGTCGGCGCGCTTGGCTTCGACCTTGAAGGTGCGCACGCCGCGCAGCTGTTCGCCCAGGTAGCTTTCGGCCGTGGCGCAGATGGCGTCAAAATCTTTTTCGCAGCAGGCGGCGCGGCTGAGCTTGACGATGCCGAACACGCGCAACACGCGGCGGAACGCTTCGTCGGTATCAAGGCCCTCCTCCTGCGGTTCAATGAACACGGTGCTCTGGGCGGACCAGACCTTGAACGGGCCGAGGTCCTCGAGACGGCGGCGGATGCTTTTGGCAAGACCGGCTTCGAACTTGCCGCGGTTGAGGCCCTTGAGGGTCATTTCGCCCTGATAGGCCAGGATGATCTCTTTCATGAAAGTTCCTTCCCAAAAACAGTGTAGGCGTTGGTTTATGCGATGTGCTGCAGTTCGGCCAGGCCGTCTTTCAGCGCGGCGAGCAGCGCGGCGACGTCGCCCTCGTCATTGCCGGCGCAGAAGCTGACGCGCAGCGCGGTGGCGACGGCGCGCGCGTCGCAGCCCATCGCCTGCAGCGTGTGGCTGGGCTCGCCCTTGTCGCAGGCGCTGCCGCCCGAGACGTAGATCTGCCGGTCGTTCAAGTAGCTGATGAAGGTCTGGCTGTTGACGCAGTTGGTGGAGAAGTTGAGCACTTCGGGCACGGCCCCGGCCGGTGAATGGACCGTGACGCCGGGCAGGGCCGCCAGACCGGCGCGCAGCTGCGCGTTGAGGGCGGCCGCGTTGGCCGCGGCGGCGCGCATACGCCTGGCCCCCTGTTCAGCCGCCAGACCGAGGCCGACGGCGTAGGGCAGGTTTTCGGTGCCGGGGCGGATGCCGCGCTCCTGGTGGCCGCCGAGGTAGGGCGGGCGCAGGTGCTGGCGCTGGTTTTCGCACAGATACAAGGCGCCGATGCCCTTGGGCGCGTGGACTTTATGCCCCGAAACCGCCAGCGTATCGACGCCGGGCAGCTTTTTCAGGTCGAGCGGGATGCGCAGCCACGCCTGCACGGCGTCGATGTGCACGGCCGTGCGGCTGTTTTTCGCCTTGACACCGGCAGCCAGGCGGGCGATGTCCTGCACGGCGCCGGTCTCGTTGTTGACGGCCATGCAGGCCACAAGCACGGTGTTTTTGTCCACGGCGTCGATGAGCTTCTGCACGTCGAGGCGGCCGTCGGCCCCGGGCGCGACCTCCACAACGTCAAAGCCGCGGTCCCGCAGCGCGCGGATGGGCAGCTGAACGCTCGGGTGTTCAAAGCCGGTGGTAACGATTTTGTTCCCCCAGGCCTGCCGCGGCAGCGCCGCGCCCAGAATGGCCAGGTTGTTGCTCTCGCTGCCGCAGGCGGTAAAGTAGATCTCCCTGGCCGCGCAGTTCAGCGTTTTAGCGATTTTGGCGCGCGCGGCGTTCAGCTTGTGCTCGGCCAGCACGGCGGGGTCGTACAGGCTCGACGGGTTGGCCCAGCTTTCGCGCAGCGCCGCGGCGATGGCGTCGGCCACGGCGGGGTCCACCATCGTGGTGGCGGCGTTATCGAGATAATGCAGGTTCGGGTCGGTGCGCATGGGGGAAAGGACCTCTTTTCTGTCGCCAAAACGGCGGAAAGCGTTTACAAAAGTACAAAGTGATACAGAATAGATTATACATGACCCGGCCGCCAAACACAAGCCGCAGCGCGAAAAAAAAGCGCCTGCCGCGCGCAGGCGGGCAGGCGGGAAAGGGCTTGCGCTCATTCGCCGAAATGGGCGGCGACCTTTTTGAGCATCTCGCGGATGGGCAGCTGATAGGGGCAGCGGGTCTCGCACGCGCCGCAGCCGATGCAGGCGCCCGCCTTGACGGGCAGCGTGGCGTAACGCTCCCGCGCCCATCCTTCCAGGCCGTAGCGGCTGATGTAGCCGTCGAACAGAAAGGCGCTGGGGATCTGGATGCCCACGGTGCAGGGCGCGCAGTAGTTGCAGCGGCGGCAGAACTGGGTGCCCAGCGTATCCCGCACCTTCCGGCAGGCGGCCAGCTCCTGCTCCGTCAGCGGGCTTGGGTCCGCCGCGGCGGCGAGGTTTGCGGCGAGCTCCTCCGGCGCGGCCATGCCGGGGAGGCAGACCGTGACCGCCGGGTTCGCCAGGACGCAGCGCACGGCCAGGCGGCCGTCCTCGATCGCGCCGCCGGCCAGCGGCTTCATGGCGATAAAGCCCTTGCCCGCCGCGGCGCAGCGGGCGATGAGGTCCGCGCCCTGCTGTTCGACGATGTTGCAGGGGAACATGATCGTTTCGATCTCGGGCACCGCGAGCGCACGCTCAAACACGGCGGTCAGGTGCGCGGTGATGCCGATGTGGCCGACAACGCCCTGCGCTTTGGCTTCAAGCAGCTTTTCCAGCGCGCCGCCGGGGGTCAGGATGGTCTCGAGCGCCCGGAGGTCGGGGTTGTGGAACTGGTAGAGTTCGATGTGGTCGGTGCGCAGCGCGCGCAGGCTGGCGGCCAGCTCCTGCTCCATCTCGGCGGCGGTCACGGCGCGGCATTTGGTGGCGAGCACGAACGCATCGCGCAGGCCGAGCTCCTCCAGCGAGCGGCCGATCCAGTCCTCACTGACCGTGTAGCCGCGGGCGGTGTCGATAAAGTTGACGCCGCCCGCATGCGCGGCTCGGAGCAGTTCGCGCACGGCGGGCTGGTCGATGCGCTGGATGGGGATGCCGCCGAAGCCGAGGCGGGAGACGGTCAGGCCGGTGCGGCCGAGTGTGACGGTTTGCATGGCTTTTCCTCCTGTTTTGCAGCATGTTTGACAACAGTATACCATTTTTTGCCGGTTTCGTCAGCATTTTTGGTTGACAGCCCCCGCCCGGATGCGATAGGATAAACTATATACTTATACTATTCTGCAGATAAAGAGGTTTTTGCGATGCGTTATGGTTTTATCGGCTGCGGCAACATGGGCGGCGCAGTGGCACGCGCGGTGTGCCGCGGCGCGGGCGCGCAGCATGTGCTGCTGGCCAACCGCACGGCGGCCAGGGCGCAGGCGCTGGCCGCAGAGCTGGGGTGCGCGGCGGGGACAAACGCCGAGGCCGCCGCCTGCGATTTTGTGTTTCTGGGCGTCAAGCCGCAGATGATGGCCGGGATGCTGGCAGAGCTGGCCCCCGCCCTGGCTGCGCGCCAAACGCCGTTCGTGCTCGTGTCGATGGCGGCCGGGCTGTCCATCGAACAGATCCGGGCGATGGCGGGCGGCCGCTACCCGGTGATCCGCATGATGCCCAACACGCCGGTGGCGGTGGGCGCCGGGATGATCCAGTACTGCCACGCCGGTGTGGCCCCGCAGGCGCTTGAGGCCTGGCGCGCGGCCATGGCCCCGGCCGGGCGGCTGGACGAGGTGGCGGAAAGCCTGATCGACGCGGCGAGCAGCGTGTCCGGCTGCGGCCCGGCATGGGCGTACCAGTTCATCGAGGCGCTGGCCGACGGCGGCGTGGCCGCCGGGCTGCCGCGCGCCAAAGCGCAGGAATACGCCGCGCAGATGCTTTTGGGCAGCGCCCGCATGGTGCTGGAAAGCGGGGCGCACCCCGGCGCGCTGAAGGACGCCGTGTGCAGCCCGGGCGGTTCGACGATCCAGGGCGTGCGCGTGCTGGAGGAGCGGGCGTTCCGCGGCGCCGTGACCGACGCGGTGCTGGCGGCTTTTGACAAGACGAAAGAACTGGGGAAGCAGAAGTAAGAGTTCAGAGTTAAAAGTTTAGAGTTTAGATTTGGTGCGCGGCTGCGCCGCGCGGATTTCAAATATTCAAATATTCAAATATACACCTATACACCAATTTCAAGTATAAACCGAGAGAGTGGGAAAGAAACGATGCGCATCGTTATCAAGATCGGGACCAGCACGCTGGCGTACCCGAACGGGCGGCTGAACATCCGCCATACCGAAGAGCTTGTGAAGACGTTCAGCGACCTGCAGAACGCCGGGCATGAGCTGATGATCGTCTCGTCCGGGGCCATCGGCATGGGCGCGGGCAAGATGCAGATCGACCGCCCGCAGGACATGCCCACCAAGCAGGCCGCGGCCTCGGTCGGGCAGTGCGAGCTGATGTACACCTATGACCGGCTGTTCACCGCCTACAACCACACCGTGGGGCAGATTTTGGTCACGCGGGAGGACTTTAACGACGCACGGCGGCTGATGAACCTGGAAAACACGCTGTACCGCCTGCTGCAGCTGCGGGTGATCCCCATCATCAACGAAAACGACAGCGTCGCCACCGAGGAGATCGCCGTGGGCGACAACGACACGATGGGCGCGCTGGTGGCCAAATACATGCGGGCCGACCTGCTTGTGCTTTTGTCCGACATTGACGGGCTGTACACGGCCGACCCGCACACCCACCCCGAGGCCGAGCTGATCCCCGAAGTGCGGGAGATCACGCCCGCGCTGGAAGCACTGGCCGGCGGCGCAGGCAGCCGCCTGGGCACCGGCGGCATGGCGACCAAGCTGATGGCCGCGCGCCTGGCGACCGGGGCCGGGGTGGACATGGTGATCGCCAACGGGGCGGACCCGATGGCTTTGTATTCGATCGTGGCCGGGCACGGCCCCGGCACACGTTTTGTAGGGCGCAGAAAATAACGACCAAAGGAGGGTTCGACATGACCACGCAGGAGATCCTGCAGCAGGCCCGGCAGGCCAAGCTGCCGCTGGCCCTGGCCGACACCGACACCAAGGACGCCGCGCTGGAAGAGATGGCCGTAGCGCTGGTGGCCGCCAAAGAGGAAATTCTGGAGGCCAACCACCGCGACCTGGACGCCGCGCGCGGCAAGATCAGCGACGTGATGCTGGACCGCCTGGCGCTGACCCCCACCCGCCTGACCGAGATGGCGAAGGGCATGCGCGAAGTGGCCGCCCTGCCCGACCCTGTCGGGGCCGTGCTGCGCAAAATCGTGCGGCCCAACGGCCTGCTGATCCAGAAAACGGCGGTGCCGATGGGCGTGATTGCGATCATCTACGAGAGCCGCCCCAACGTGACGTCCGACGCGGCGGCGCTGGCGCTGAAAGCCGGCAGCGCCTGTGTGCTGCGCTGCGGCAAGGAAGCTTGGGCCAGCTGCCACGCCATTGTGCGGGCGCTGCGGCGCGGGCTGCGGCAGGCGGGCCTGCCCGAAACGGCGGTCAGTTTGATCGAAGACACAACCCACGCTTCGGCCCAGGCGCTGATGACGGCGGACGGACTGGTCGACCTGCTGATCCCGCGCGGCGGGCCGGGGCTGATCCGCGCCTGTGTGGAAAACGCAACGGTCCCCTGCATCCAGACCGGCACCGGCATCTGCCACATTTATGTGGACAAGGCGGCGGACCCCGACATGGCGGCCGCCATTGTGGAAAACGCCAAGACCAGCCGCCCCAGCGTGTGCAACGCGGCCGAGGTCTGCCTGGTGCACCGGGACATTGCGGCGCAGTTCCTGCCGCTTTTGCAGCGCGTGCTGGTTGAAGGGCGCGCGGCCGCCGGGCTGACGCCGGTGGAGCTGCGGCTGGACCGGCGCGCCGCGGCGCTGATCCCGGGCACGGCGGCCGGGCCGGACGATTTCGACACCGAATTTCTGGACTATAAGATGGCCGTGGCGGTGGTGGACAGCCTGAACGACGCCATCGACCACATCGCCGCCCATTCGACCCACCACAGCGAGGCCATCGTCACGGCGGACACGGCGGCCGCCGCCCTCTTTACGGCCTGTGTGGACAGCGCGGCCGTGTATGTGAACGCTTCGACCCGCTTTACCGACGGCGGCGAGTTCGGCCTGGGCTGCGAGATGGGCATTTCGACCCAGAAACTGCACGCCCGCGGCCCGATGGGCCTGGCCGAGCTGTGCAGCTACAAGTATATCATCCAGGGCAACGGGCAGATCCGCGGCGGCGCCGTGCACAAGCACACAGGCGGCTGCTGAGCCCCGCTTGGCAAAACCACAGATACAGCAAAACGCATCGGTCCCCCGCCGCGCAAAGCGGGAAGGGACCGATGCGTTTTTTGTCATTCAATTTCAGCCGAGGTTCATATCGACATTGCCCTTGATGCCGCTGACGCTGCCCTGGCTGGAATACTGCCAGATGTTGTAGCTGTAGGCAAAATCCAGCGTATCGCGGTACTGGGCGATCCAGGTGCGGTACTTGCTGATGTTGGCAAAGTTGAGCGAATTGTAGAACCAGCTGGCATAGCTGTAAACGCCGGGGGTATAGCCCGCGTTGCGGATGGTCTCGCAGAAGGCGACGGCGTTGGCCGTGCGCTGGGCGGCGCTGATGCCGTCGGCGCGGCCGGTGTCCCCGGCGACCTTCTCGGTGTCAAAGTAGACGCCGTAGGGCAGGCTGTAGCCCTGCACAAGGCTGAGCACCATGCTGGCTTCCTCAACGGCCTCGGCCTCGTCGATGGCCTGGCTGTAGAAGTAGACGCCGACCTGGATACCGGCGGCCGTCGCGCCCTGGATGTTGCGGCGGAAGGTGGCGTCCTCGACCAGCGCGCCGCTGCCGTAGCCGCGGTAACCGCAGCGGATGATGGCAAAGGTGATGCCGTCGGCCGCGACCGCGTTCCAGTCGATGGTGCCCTGGAACTTGGAGACGTCGATGCCGCGGGCTTTCTGGCCCAGCACGCCGCTGGAGCTGAAGCTGTAGATATCGCCCTGGATGACCTGGGTGCCGGTGACGGGCTGATGGGTGGCGGGGTCGTAGTAATATGTATTGCCGTCGATGGTCTGCCAGCCGGTGTACAGGACGGTGGTCTGTTCATGGCTTTCGACCGCGAAGCCGTAGGAAGCGAGGTCCTTGGCCTCGATCGTCTCGGGCCAGCCCGCCGTCGGGTCCGGCGTGGGCGTGGGGGCCTCGGTCGGGGCGGGCGTCGGCGCTTCGGTGGGCGCGGGGGTCGGCTCCGCCGTGGGGGCCGGGCTCGGGGTCGGGGCTTCGGTCGGGGCCGGGGTGGGCTCCGGCGTCGGTTCGGCCGTGGGCGCGGGCGTCGGCTCCGCCGTGGGGGCCGCCGTGGGCGCTTCGGCCGGGGTCTCGGCGGGCTGCTCGGTGCTCTGGGCCGCCGCGTCTTCGTTCAGCGGCGCGGGCTGGCTTTCCGGCGTGGGCTGCGCGGCGGGGGCGGCGTCCTCCACCGGCACGATGCGGCTTTCGCCCAGGTGCCCCAGCGGCACGACGACCAGGCTGCCGGGCACGGCCTCGACGCCAAACGCGGTATCGCGCACCGCGCCGGTGATGTGGTCGGTGCCTTCCGCATACTGCGGGCGGTAGGGGGTCTTTGTGCCGTCGCTGAGCAGCAGGTAGCCGTCCTCGCTGACCTGGGCCGTGTAGTAGACCTCGGTGCCGGTCTCCTCGGCGCTGCTCTCGGCATAGCCGACCGTATCGGTCACTTCCTCGGCGATGGGGGCCCCGCCGCCGGTGCCGTAACCGGAATCTTCCTGGCTTTCCACAACCTCGTTGGCCTGGACGATCTTGTCCTTGACTGCGGCGACGTCGGCCTTGTAGACGACCTTCTCCTTGACCGTGACGGTCTGGGGCTCCGGCGCGGTGTAATCGCCGATGCCGGGGGCGGTGACGGTGTATTCGCCGGGTTCGACGTCCTCGGCCAGGGCGGTGCCGGTGGCCGTGTCGACCGGGTACTCGGTCTCGTTGCCGTCCTCATCGGTGATGGTCACGTTGAGGGTGGTGTGGGTGAAGGGGGTGCGCAGCGCTTCGACGGCGTCCTCCCCTTCCAGGTCCTCGAGCGTGGTGCCTTCGGGGTAGGTCAGGGCGTACAGCTGCACGCCGATGTCCTGCTGCACAACGGTCACTTCCATCTCCATGCCGGGCTGCGGCGTGGGGGCCGGGGTCGGCGTGGGGGCGCTTTCGGGCGTGGCCGTGGGCGCGGGGCTGGCCGTGGGGGCCGCCGTGGGCGCAGGCGTGGGGGTGGGGGCCGCCGGTTCCGGCGCGGTGAAGCCGGCCGCCATTGCGCCGATGCCCAGGCTGGCGCACAAAAGCGCCGCCATGCCGCCCGCGATCAGTTTGTGCAGCGGCAGGCGGGAGACCGCGCTGCCGGAGAAATATTTCATCGGATTTTTTCTTGCCATGCTGCTGATTCCTCTTCTTTTTTTAACAGGCGCCGCAAACGCCGCAAAAATACTATCTGTATAAAAACTGTTTCTATCATACACGAAAGCGCGCGGGTTTGGCAAGGGATACGCGCGAAAAAAGTTGTAAAAATTTTGGCGTCATGGCGTCAAGTTTTTGCCGCGCATCCCTGCATATAGGGGCTGGCGGCGGCCCAAAGCGGGCGCGGCGGCCAGATGTTGTGGCGGCAGGGTGCGGGTCGTGCGGGCACGCCCCGCGCGGCCCGCGCGCGAAAAAAAGCGCTTGACAAACCCGGGCGGCGCGCTATACTGGTAACGGACATAAAAACAGGGGCGCTGGGGGGCATCCCCGGCTGAGATCGAAGCAAACCGCAGCTTCGGGTCGCCTTGAACCTGATCCGGGTAATGCCGGCGTAGGAAGTTTGACCCAAAGTCATATCTGCTTTTGCGCCTGCAATTTTTGCAGGCGCGTTTCTGTTTTTATGGACTATTTTTTTGAGGAGTGTTTGTCCCATGTCGAAAACCTATTCCAAGACCCGCATTTTGGTGGAATGCGCGCTGATGATCGCGCTGGGCACCGTGCTGGCCAACATCAAGATCTTTGAGCTGCCCGACGGCGGCGCCGTCACGCTGTTCAGCATGGTGCCGTTCATTCTGGTGTCCTTCCGCCACGGGGCCAAGTGGGGGCTGTTCACCGGCTTTGTCAACAGCCTTTTGCAGATGCTGCTGGGCTTTTACGCCCCGCCGGCCCCCGGCCTGCTGCCGCTGGTGGGCATGATTCTGCTGGACTATGTGCTGGCGTTCACGCTGCTGGGCCTGGCGTGCGTGTTTGCCAAGCCGTTCAAAAACCGCCTGCTGGGCGTGGCCGTGGGCACCGCCATCGTGTGTCTGATCCGCTTTTTGTGCAGCTTTTTGTCCGGCGTGCTCATCTGGGGCAACCTGAACGAGGGCCTGCCCGAATGGGTCTACAGCCTGACCTATAACGGTTCCTACATGCTGCCGGAGACCATCCTGAGCGTGGTGGCCGTGGTGCTGCTGCACAAAGCCGCGCCCAAGCTGTTCCAGGCGGACTGAGTGTTTTTTGAAAAATCAGCGGCGCGGCGGGCGAGATCGCCCGCCCTACAGGGCAGCCGGAAACGGCAGCCGAAGCTGAAACGGGTGGTTTTTCTATAAGCTGAGCGGGGCGCGCTGCGCCCCGCTCTTTTGTGGTTTTGCGGCGGTTTTGCCCCGGCGGCGCGGGGCTCTTTTGCCGAACGCTTATCGATTTTTGTTGATTTTTCTGGATTTTTTCTCCCGCATCTTCCTTTTTTGTGTGTAATATGTTACTATTGTATTAACATGCGGCGGTGTGGCCGGAACCAGGGCGCGCCCTGCCGCAGGAAAACGGGCGGACGCCCCCGCCTGCCATGTGCCCCGGTGCGCGCCGGGGCGGCTGTGCGGGGGACCGTTCGCCCGATAGGAGGAATGCTTTTTATGATGAAATACCTGCAGAAGCTCGGCAAGGCGCTCATGCTGCCCGTTGCCGCGCTGCCGATCTGCGGCATCCTGATGGGCCTGGGCTACGCGTTGGCCCCGGCCGCGATGGGTGCGCAAGGCGCGACCGAAGGTCTGCCCTACACGATCGGCTTTATCCTGATCAAGGCGGGCGGCGCTTTGATCGACAACATGGCCTGGCTGTTCGCCGTCGGCGCGGCTGTCGGCCTGTCTGACGACCACGACGGCACGTCCGCGCTGGCGGGCCTTGTCAGCTACCTGATGATGACCCAGCTGCTCTCCCCCGCCGTGGTCAGCGCGCTGCCGTTCATGAACCTGACCGAAGGCACTTCTACCTACGTCGCCTTTGAAAAGACGGCGGGCAACGCCTTCATCGGCATCCTGGCCGCCATCATTGGCGCTTCGTGCTACAACAAGTTCAAGAACACCAAGCTGCCTGACTGGCTGGCGTTCTTCAGCGGCAAGCGCTGCGTCGCCATTGTCACCGGCATTGTCTCGATCATCGTCTCGGTGATCTTGCTGTTTGTGTGGCCGCTGATCTTCAACGCGCTGTATATGCTCGGCCAGGGCATCGTCAGCCTGGGCGGCATCGGCGCGGGCCTGTACGCGTTCTTCAACCGCCTGCTGATCCCCACCGGCCTGCACCACGCGCTGAACAACGTCTTCTGGTTTGACACCATCGGCATCGGCGATCTGTCCAACTACTGGGCGGGGCTTGTCACCGGCGATGTCGGCACCAACGGCGAAGTCATCAACTGGAGCCTCGGCATGTATATGTCCGGCTTCTTCCCCTGCATGATGTTCGGTATCCCGGGCGCGGCGCTGGCGATGGTCCACACCGCCAAGAACAAGAAAGCCGCCATCGGTCTTGTCACCTCGGCCGCCATCTGCGCGTTCGTGTGCGGCGTGACCGAGCCGTTTGAGTTCGGCTTCATGTTCCTGTGCTTCCCGCTGTATGTCGTGTACGCGCTGCTGTACGGCATCTTCGCCGTCATCACCTACTACACGGGCTTCCGCGCCGGCTTCATGTTCTCTGCCGGTGCGACCGACCTGGTCTTCTCTTATCCGCTGCCTGCGCATGCGAACACCTGGATGATCCTGCCGCTGGGCCTTGCCGCTGCGATTGTGTTCTATGTTGTGTTCCGCTTTGCGATCACCAAGTTCAACCTGACCACCCCCGGCCGTGAGGACGAGGACAGCGAAGCCGCCGAGGCCAACATCCAGCTGGCCAACAACGACTTTACCAAGATCGCCAGCGGCGTGCTGGCAGCCATCGGCGGCAAGGGCAATGTGTCCGGCGTCGATTACTGCGCCACCCGCCTGCGCTTTGAGGTGAAGGATTCCACCGCCGTGGATGAGAAAGCCGTCAAGGCCGCGGGCGCGGCCGGCGTCATCCGCCCGGGCAAGACTTCCTGCCAGGTCGTTATCGGCCCCAAGGTCCAGTTCGTGTATGACGAGCTGAAGAAGATGCTGTAAGCGGCATTTTGACCCAACCTTCCGCGGGGCCGCTGGTTCACCCCGCTCCCCCACCGGCAAGCCGCACGGCTTGCCGGTGGTTTTCTTTTGCCGGGGCGCGTTTCGCACAAAAAGGTGTTTTGTACATTGTCTTTTTTGTTTTTGATGCTATACTAGAAGGTAGAGTTCATTCCTTCACACTGTATCATTGGGAGGTTTATTGCCATGAAAATCATCCGCGCGACCGATTACAAGGACATGTCCCGCAAAGCGGCCAACATCATCTCGGCCCAGGTCATCATGAAGCCCAACTGCGTGCTGGGCC
>ERZ1643251.756-NODE-756-length-41904-cov-6.929628_pt1 | contig 41904 bp, 41 predicted proteins | sample MGYA00579261_ERZ1643251 | MGnify/ENA primary metagenome ERZ1643251 (study PRJEB29033, sample SAMEA4952267) | chicken gut metagenome | biome: Broiler Chicken; feature: Gastrointestinal Tract; material: Caecum | place: Ireland | collected 2018 | study: Broiler... | reverse complement strand
CTTCCTTACTCATTAAACCATATTCACCAAAATGTAATTCGGTATTTCCTTTTGCATGTCCTTCATATGATCTACGATGTTGTTTACGATATTTAGTTCTTTTTGGCATCAACATGTTGGTCACGCTCCTTTACATTTTTTTTAGTTGGAAGAATTTCACCTTTATAAATCCAAACTTTAACACCAATTTTTCCATAAGTTGTATCAGCTTCTGATTGAGCGTAATCGATATTAGCGCGGATTGTATGTAATGGAACTGTTCCTTCAGTGTATCCTTCACTACGAGCCATTTCAACACCGCCTAAACGTCCAGAAACTAAAGTTTTAATTCCTTTAGCACCAGCTTTCATAGTATTTCTAATAGCTCTTTTTTGAGCACTTCTAAATGGTGCACGATTTTCAATTTGCATTGCAATATTATCTGCAACTAATTGAGCATTTAAATCAGCTTGTTTAGAAACATCAACGATAGATACATAAACATCTTCATTAACAACTTTAGCTAAAGCTTTACGTAACTTATCGATATCTTCACCACCACGGCCAATAATAACACCAGGTTTAGCAGTATTAATTGTAACTTCACAACGATTTTTCTTACGTTCAATAATTATAGAAGCAACAGCAGCATCTTTAAGATTTTTATTCAAATATTCACGAATTTTTAAATCTTTATTTAAAGTTGTTCCGAAATCTTTTTTATTAGCATACCATCTAGATTCCCAATCCTTATTAACACCTAAACGGTAACCAATAGGATTAACTTTTTGTCCCATTATTTGTTGCCTCCTTTTTTCTCGTCACTTACTTTAACAATAATATGACTTGTTCTTTTATCTCTTCTATCTACATTACCACGACTAGCAAATTTAATTCTTTTTAAAACTGGTCCTGGATTAACCATACATTCAGAGATATATAAATCTGTTTCATTAGCACCATTGTTATTAACAGCATTAGCAACAGCACTTTCTAAAACTTTACGAATTAAACGACTTGATTTTGTATTTGTAGTATCTAAGATAGCACGAGCAGCTTGAATGTCTTTACCACGAATTAAATCCATAGTCATTCTAGCTTTTCTTGGAGCTACCATAGCACTTTTATGAATTGCGTATGTTTCCATGTACTACCTCCTACTTCTGACCTGCATGTCCGCCGAACTTACGTGTAGCCGCAAATTCACCTAATTTATGACCAACCATTTCTTCTGTAACATAAACTGGAATAAAATCTTTTCCATTATGAACAGCAAATGTGTGTCCAACAAAACTAGGGAAAATTGTAGAACGACGAGAATATGTCTTAATAACTTCTTTTTTATTATCTTTATTTAATTTTTCAACCTTATCTAATAAGTGTTTATCAGCGAAAGGTCCTTTTTTTAAACTTCTTGCCATAATTCCCTCCTATTATTTCTTTCTACGACTAACAATAAGTTTGTCAGAAGCTTTCTTATTTTTTCTAGTTTTATAACCAAGAGCAGGTTTACCCCAAGGTGTCATTGGGCTCTTACGTCCAATAGGAGCACGTCCTTCACCACCACCATGTGGATGGTCATTAGGGTTCATTGCACTACCACGGTTAGTAGGTCTAATACCCATATGTCTAGTACGTCCAGCTTTACCAATGTTAACAAGTTCATAGTCTTCGTTACCAACAACACCAATTGTTGCAATACAGTTTCCTAAGATTTTTCTTGTTTCACCTGATTGTAAACGAACTAAAACATATTTATCTTCACGTCCAAGAATTTGTGCAGAAGTTCCAGCACTACGGCATAAACTAGCACCACTTCCTGGATTCAATTCGATACAATGAATTACTGTACCAACTGGAATATTCATTAAAGGAAGAGCATTACCAACTTTAATATCAGCATCTGCACCATTTTCAATAATCATTCCAACTTTTAAACCTTTTGGTGCAATAATATATCTTTTTTCACCATCTAAATAATTAATTAAAGCAATATTAGCATTACGATTTGGATCGTATTCAATTGAAGCAACTTTACCTGTAATACCAATTTTATTTCTTTTAAAATCAATTACACGATATTTTCTTTTAGCTCCGCCACCAATATGACGAACAGTCATTTTACCTTGATTATTACGTCCACCAGTTTTACGAGCTTTTTTAAGTAATGATTTAGTAGGAGTAGATGTTGTTAATTCTTCATTCATTAAAGAAGACATACCTCTACGACCATTAGTCGTTGGTTTAAATTTCTTAATAGCCATTACCAATTCCCTCCTTACATTTCAATTGAAGAACCTTTAGCTAAGGTTACAATTGCTTTCTTATAAGTTTTTGTTTTACCAGTGTATCTTCCAACACGACGGTCTTTAGCTTTAGTATTTAATGTATTTACATTTAAAACTTTTACACCAAAGTGACGTTCAATTTCACTTTTAATTTGTGTTTTAGTAGCTTTTTTATCTACTTTAAATACATAAACACCATTTTGATTACCATTAATACTTTTTTCAGTAATAACTGGTCCTAAAATAATATCTGGATTACGCATGTAAAATACCCTCCTCAATTACTTTAACAGCAGCTTCATCTAAAACCAAAGTATCAGCATTTAAAATATCTAACACATTAATTTCATCAGCTAAAATATGATAAGCATAACCTAAATTACGGCAAGCCATATATAAATTTTCTGCATCTTCTGCTGTAACAAATAAAACTTTTCCTTCTAGATTAGCTTTCTTAATTAATTCTTTAACTTCTTTTGTTTTTAAAGAATCTAAATTTAATGATTCAAAAACAATAACAGCTTTATTAGCTAATTTATCAGCTAAAGCACTTTTTAAAGCTAATACTCTTTCTTTACGATTAATTTTAAAGCCATAATCGCGAGGTTGAACGCCATGAGCAATTCCGCCGCCAACCCATTGAACAGCTCTAGTAGAACCTTGACGAGCACGTCCAGTTCCTTTTTGTCTCCAAGGCTTTCTTCCGCCACCAGAAACTTCACTACGATTTTTTGTTTTGTGAGTTCCTTGACGAGTAGCAGCCATTTGTAAACGAGCCATCTTCTTTAAAGCATCTTCATGTACTTCAATTTTCCAAATAGAATCATTTAAAGAGATGTCACGAACTTTTTCTGAATTCAAATTTTTAACTTCAACTTTTGCCATTTTTCATTTCCTTTCTATGATTCTATTCTTCAGTTTTTTCTGTTGTAGCATCTTCAGCTTTAACATCTTCTACTTCATCAACAACAGTTTCTTCTACATAAGAAATAATATCTTTTGGATTTTTCTTACGATTATTTTTAACAGCACTTCTAATAAGCACTAAGCCATTTTTAGCTCCAGGAACATTTCCACTTACTAAAATATATTGTTCTTTTTCATTAGCTTCAATAATTTCCAAATTTTGAACAGTAACAGTTTCAGCTCCCATATGTCCTGGTAAATTTTTACCCTTTAATACTCTTTTTGGAAGCATTGTTCCTAAAGAACCTGGACCACGGTGATAATTTGAACCATGAGTTGTAGGTCCTCTTTGTTGACCATGTCTTTTAATTGAACCAGCAAATCCTTTTCCTTTACTTGTTCCAGTAACATCAACAATGTCGCCAACTTCAAATACAAGAGCGCTTATTTTATCTCCTACTTGATAACTACCTTCACAATCGCGAATTTCTTTCAAGAAGCGCTTAGGAGTAGTGTTAGCTTTTTTAGCGTGACCAACACTTGCACGACTAGCATTTTTTTCTTTCTTGTCGACTACGCCAAGTTGGATTGCATTATAACCATCAGTTTCAACAGTCTTAATTTGCATTACAGTATTTTCTGGAACACTAATAACTGTAACAGGAATTAATTTACCATCTTTACTGAAAACTTGAGTCATTCCAACTTTACGTCCTAAGATTCCTTTCATTACTTAATTTCCTTTCTTTATTATAATTTAATATTGATATCTACACCGCTAGGTAAATCAAGTCTTGTTAAAGCATCAACAATTTCTTTACTTGGGTCAATTATATCAATTAGTCTCTTGTGAGTACGACTTTCAAATTGCTCACGAGCGTCTTTGTACTTGTGTACAGCTCTAAGTACAGTAACTCTTTCAATTTCAGTTGGAAGAGGAACAGGACCAGAAACAGTACCTCCTAATCTTTTAACAGTTTCCACAATTTTTCCAGCAGCTAAATCTAAAACTTTAGAATCAAAAGCTTTTAAATTGATACGAACCTTACTCTTTGACATAACATATGTCCTCCTTTCGCCTATATCGTGTATAGACTTGCTCCATGCAAATTCTCTGATTTAAACCTAACAACATCGCCAAGTGTATCAGTAACTTCGCACATCACAGCCGTCATACAAAGTCAATTTTACTATAATGCCAAATAAAAAGCAAGAAAAAAATCAAAAAAATTCCCAAAAAAAATAGTAAATTAATTAATTTACCATTTCTAAATATTTATTACTGAATTCTTTTTATTTAATTTATTAATATTATTTTTTAAATTTCTTATTCCAAACTTTTCTATTTCTGAATCTAATAATAATTTTTCCAAATCAACATCTTTATTAATTAAATGATCATTAATATATTTTAAAGCAACATCTTTTGAAATGGAATTATATTGTATAACTGTATCTATTCGCCCTAAAAACTCTTTTGAAAAGAAATTATCAAAACTAGTTTTTTTAACATCACCAAAACCAATAGTTTCTTTGCCAACTGCATTGCTTGTCATAAAAATATAACAATGATCAAAATGAATAACATCACCAATAGAATCAGTTACATAAGATTCATCTAAAATTTGTAACAATAAATTTAATACTTTAGGATGAGCTTTTTCAATTTCATCAAATAAAATTGTTGCATAAGGATGATCTTTTAATTTTTGAAAAACATATTCACTCTTATTTGAATAATTAAATGGCATTCCAATTAATTTATAAACACTTTCAGCCGTATTATACTCACTCATATCAATTCTAATAAACTCTGTTTTTAAAACATTACTAACAACTTTAACCGTTTCTGTTTTACCAACACCACTACCCCCAACTAATAAAAAACTTTGATTTTTTTGTACATTAAGATTAAAAGAATCAATTAATTTTAAAATAACATCATCTTGACCAACTAAAGTATCTAATAATTTTCTTTTTAAATTATTTAAAACAACTTTTTCATCTTTTTTAACCCAAAAATTAGTTTTACTTTCAATCATTTCTAAAATATCTTCATCAGTTAAAAAATCACTACTTTTATTTTTATGATTTATAATTTGTTGCCTAATTTCATCTTCATTAATAGCTTCTTTTAAAGCTTCTTTATAATTTCCATTTTTTAAACTTTTAACTTTCTTTTCTTTTATTATATTTAAATTATTTAAACTATTTTGCATATTAGCAACTTTAACTTTTTTTCTTGCACAAACAGAATCTATCAAATCAATTGTTTTATCAGGATTATTTTTATTAAACAAATATTCTTTACTATATTTTAAAAAACTAGCTTTATTATCTTCAGATATTTCAATATCATAATATTTTTCAAAAGAAGGAACAACAGCATTAATTATATTTTTCATCATAGCGTCATCAGGTTCTTCTATCATTATTTTTTCAAAACGTCGATCTAAAGCTTTATCCTTTTCTAAAAATTCATGATACTCACTTAATGTTGTCGCGCCAATAACTTTTAATTCACCACGTGCTAAATAAGGTTTTAAAATATCGGCCGCTGCAATTGCTCCTTCAGCTCCACCAGCATTTACCATCGAATGAATTTCATCAATAAAAAGAATAATATTTTTTTCTCTTATAACTTCTTTAATTATTTTATTTAAACGTTCTTCAAACTCACCACGATATTTTGTTCCAGCTACTAAAGCTCCCATTTCCAATAATACGATCTCCATATTATCTAATAAAGATGGCACCTCATGATATTTAATTCTCCGTGCTAATTCCTCAACTAAAGCTGTTTTACCAACCCCAGCTTTACCAATCAATAATGGATTATTTTTTTGTTTTCTTAATAATGTTTCAATCATATAATTAATTTCTTTATCTCGTCCAACTATCACTTTTTCTTTTTTTACATTTTGAGACATAGATACACCAATTTTTAAAACTTCTAAATTTTTATTTCTTTTATTTTTAGGCAAAACATTTTTCTTTAAATCAAAATATAAATCATTTAACGAAACATCCATAACTAATAATATTTGAATAGCTACACCTTCGCCTTCTTCTAAAATAGCTAATGCTAAATGTAAAGGAGTTACTAAGCCATTATTATTATCAACCGAATCTAAATTAGCTAATTCAATAACTTTTTTTAACATAGGAGTATATAAATTTATTTCTTGATAATTAGAGGCTTGTCCAATTACATTTATTAATTCTTCTTTAAAAGAATCATAAGTAACACCATATTCTTTAAATAAATCAGCTACTTCTTCTGAAGACTTTAAAAGCGCTAATAAAAGATGTTCTGTCCCAACATAGGGATGTTTTAATTTATAGCGAATATTTTCAGCATCTTTTAAAATAGTTGCAACTTCAAATCCATAATTATGAAACATAAAAAAAATCCTCCTTATTTTATCCTATGTTTGTTATGAAAAAAAAGAAGGATTTTTATACAATTTAATTTAATAAATATCAAAGAATTAAACAATTTAATTTATTTTTATTTATACAGTTTTAACTACAAATGGATCGTTTTTTGTTCCTATTCCACCACTTATTTCAACATTTCCTTTTAGATTAATAACACCACGAACTCCAAGAGTAGTATTAACGTAATGACTATCGATATAACCAGATGGATGATTATAAAAATTTTGTCCTGTTATTGTAGAATAGTAGAACGCACTTGGTGTCATTCCCCAATATGCACTACTTGAATATGTATAAGCTGATTTATTTAAATATCCATTTGATAGGCCGGATAGCATTAATTCATCTAATGTTATTAAGCCTATTGGATAGGTTAAAGATTGATTTCCTATTGTATTTCCATTTAATGTAAATAAATCATTACTTGAATTAGAGCATGTTAATGTTGGCTGTTTTGTTTGATAATATCTTTGATATCCAGCAAAATAGGTATGTCTACTATTTACTTGTACTCCATCGCCATTGTTAGCTACTGTTGAAAGACTTCGATCATTACAAAATCCTGAATCAGCAATGTAATTATTTAAGCCTTTATCTATTATATTTTGTCTATACCAACTATCTAAATATTTTTTTATTTCTGAATCATTTTCATTAGCATGTGTTTCAGCATAACTACTATTGAATGTATTTCCATACATATATCCTACATACCCTGGATTATCTTTAGAATAATTAAAATAAGATGTCGCTTTATTTGTATATCCTAAGCTACTATCAGTTAAGTTCATATTTAAACTTGATCCTTCTGAATTTGAATTTATACCAGCATATAAAATTCTAACACTACCATCTCCATTTAATCTGATTATTCGCCAATAATAACCACCAAATTGGACATAATTATTATTTACATTTCCTCTATAATAGTAACTTGTACCATAATCATCTGTCATTTTATATAAGCCCTTATCTGATTTGTCGCTTTCTAACTCTTCTTGGCTATATTTATATACAGTCATATTATATACTTTTGTTTTTATTTCTGTACCACCTGTTCCTGTAATTGTACCTTCACTTGCTGTCGCACTTACTATTTTATATATTGTAGGACAATTTTCGTAATTTTGATATGGTATAACATTATCATTTATATCAGTGGTAAATTTAGCAGTACAAAAATAGTAATTTTTAATATCATAATCAGTTATTGTAGTTGGATCTACATTTTGAGGATTTGTTAAAGTATACTTTCCAGTTACACTATCAAATGTATATCCTGTTCCTATCATTGGTAATATATTTTCATTTGTTAATTGGCTGTATATTCCTCCTTGTTCTACTAAGTCTGGATGAGGCATTGTGGCATTTGTTGTCGTTGTTGTTTGACTAAGATCTTCTTGCCATTCTATTATTGGGGCTGTTTTAGTAAAATCCGGTTCTTGTTTTTTACTTATTTTTTCTTTGGCACTTTCTAAACTTGTTGATTGATATTCGTTTACTAACATAGCATCAGCTAATGTTGTAAATCCCTCTTCTACTGGACTATAATTTTTATACTTCTACTGGACTATAATTTTTTACTGTTGCTGTTACTACTATTTTGGAATATAATGATTTGTTCATTGCTTCGACATCTTCTGGTGTTACACTTTCATCCATCCATATTCTTAAACTATATGTTTCTTCATCTTCATATGATAAACTTCCTGTTTGTAATAATCTTCCTTCTTTATATCCATCTATCTCTGTTTCTGGATACTCATTTAATTTTTTTATTTCATTTGTATTTAATACAGCTGCTATATAACTACTACTTAAATCACTTTCTTCTAATATTCCTAAAGCAACTTCATAACTTATAAATGAATTACATGTATTTTTTATTGTAAATGTATAGGGTGTTAAATTCATTCCTTCTTCATCGGTTATTGGGTATGCTTTTTCTAGATTTATTGCATCACTTTCTTCTGTTAAAGTTATGTTTAAACAATTACTTGTTAATTTATTTTCTTTTGTTTGCATTACTGAATATCGCCAATAAGCATAACTTATGCCTAAAGATATTAAAAATAATAAAATCAAAGCTATAAAAACTATCTTTTTACTTTTTAATTTTTTTATTTTAATTTCTCCAATCACATGCAATTCTATTTTAATAAACTTTTATATAATTATAATAGCATGTTTTAAAAAAATTAAAAATAATATTTTAATAAAAAAAACAAGTTTTAGCTATTAAGCAAACTTGTTTCTTAAAAATCATTTTAAATAATTTAATGTATTCTTTATTATAAATATGCAAGTAATGTAAAGATTACTAATAAACAAACTAACATACCTATAAAGAATTTCCAAATGTATCCTAACCATTTTTTATAAGGAATATTCATATAAGAAAGTCCAAATAACAAGAATACACTTACTGGAGTTATAAATTGAACTAATCCATAAATAGTTGAATAAATAACTAATGTTAAATTTCCTTCAGCACCAGTGAAAGTTGCAAGATAAGGACTAACACTATAAGCTAAATATCCAAAATCACTATTGAAAATTGAACCAATAAATGCTTGTAATGTAACTACAAAAGGATTAAATCCACTTGATAACTTAGAAATTTCATTTAAAAATGTAGGAATAATTGGTACCCAATAAATGAAAATAAATACCATGTAAGCAAAAACTAAAATCATGATTGGGCGAATTACTTTTTTAAATCCTTCACCAATATTAGAAATAAATTCACTTACGCTCATTTTAGAAGCAATAGCCATAATTATCATAACGAAAGCTATAACAATTCCATAAACGAACAAATACCAATTTCCAAAAGGATAAATTAAATCACTACTAAAGTTAGCTAATGGAGCGCCAAACAATGCATGAAAAATTTCAAATTGATCGTCACCAATGCTTAAACCAAAGAACCAATCATAAAAATTATCAAAAGTTTCAATTCCAAATACTTCAGTTCCATTTAAAGTTGAATTCCAAGTAATAAATCCTAAAATAGCAAATACTACAAGAACTACTCCCAAAATGATAGGTAACCAAACTTTAGTATTTTTCTTTTTTGGTTCTTCAACAGCAAATTTGTCATCAACTACTTTTACTTCTTTTTTGCTATCTTTCTTTTCTAAAAGTTTTTTAATATAAATAACATTAAAGAAACTAAATAAAATATAAGCAAGTAACAAAACGCCAGCACGAACAATAATTTCGGTAGCAATAGTATATTCTCCACCATACATTCCAACATATTCAACAAAGCCAACTAAGCCTTCAGTTCCATAAGTTGCACCTAAAACACCAACTAAAATTGAACCAAAAGTTATTGCAAATGAACTAATTTTATCTAATCCCATTCTTCTTAGTATTGATACTAAGAAAGGCATAAATAATAAAAGTACATAAGTATTGTTTAAAAATGATGCAAGTAAAGCAATAATAAATGAAATTACTAAAGAAACTACAATTTCAATTCCTTTACAAGAATTAGCAATTTTAGAAACTAATGCTTTATAACTTTCAGTCTTAGTAGCAACTCCATAAAACATTCCAATTAGTATTAAAAAACCAATTTGAATTGCGTAATTTTGAATTGAATAAATAAAGCCATAAAATAAATGGACAATACCAATAGGAGTTACTTCACCTTCTGTAAAAGTTCCACCACTTCCAAATTGACCATATGGAATAAACCAAGTCATAACAATAACTACAAAAAGCATTATTGATATAATTTTAACCAAATCATGTTCTTTAAACAATTTCTTCATTTCTATCCTCCTCCAACAAAATTATAGCACAAATACCTATAAAATAAAGAAAAATAAGTATTTTTTATATGAAATTTTTGTGAAAACAAAAAAAAAGAAACTATCTATTATTAGTTTCTATTCAATATCTTTTGGACGCATTAATGGAAATAAAACAACGTCTTTAATATTATCACTAGCTGTTAAAAGTTGAATTAAACGATCTATTCCCATTCCCCAACCACTAATTGGAGGCATACCATATTCCATAGCGCTTATATAATCATAATCCATTGGCATTGCTTCATCATCACCATTGGCTTTTAATCTTGCTTGTTCTAACAATCTTCTTTCTTGTTCTTGTGGATCAACTAACTCAGAATAAGCATTGATTATTTCAGCGCCATTTATAACAAGTTGAAAACGATCAGTCAAATTAGGATTTTCATCATTTGCTCTGGCTAAAGGTGATAAGCTTATTGGATGATCTACTAAAAATACTGGATTAACTAAATAAGGACGAGCCACTTTTTTATAAAGTTGATCTACCAAATTACCATAGCCTAAATTTTCTAAAGGTGTTTCAGAATCAATTTCAATTTTTAACTCTTTTATTTTATTTAATAATTTTTCTTTTGTATCTTCTTTATAAATATCTATATTAGCATATTTTAAAATCAATTCTTGAAAACTAACTGTTGGCCATTCGCCACTTAAATCAACCATTTTGTCGCCTACTTGAACACATAATGTTCCAAACAATTTCATTACTATATTTTGAAGCATATTTTTTAAAAATACCATATTATCTTTATAATTCAAGTATGCTCCATATCCTTCAATCATTGTGAAATCTTGCAAATGTGTTCCATCCATTCCTTCATTTCTAAAACAACGGGCAATTTCAAAAACTTTAGTAAAACCACCAACAATTGCTCTTTTTAAATAAGTTTCTGGAGCAATTCTTAAATAAACATCAATATCTAAAGCATTATGATGAGTAATAAAAGGTTTTGCATTAGCGCCACTTGCTTTATTATTTAAAATTGGAGTTTCAATTTCAATATATCCTTTTTCATTTAAATAATTTCTTAATTCTCTAATAAAAGCACTTCTAAATAAAAATTTCTTTTTTTCATCTTCATTCATTATTAAATCTACATAACGTTCACGATAAATCAATTCTTGATCTTCTAAACCATGAAATTTTTCAGGTAATGGTTTTAAAGCTTTTCCTAAAAAAGTTATTTCTGAAGCTCTAATAGTTTTTTCACCAGTATGAGTAGTAAATACTTCCCCTTCAACACCAATAAAATCACCTAAATCAAAATTTTGTTTAAAATCTTGATAAGCTTCTTCACCTATCATATCCATTTTAACAGATATTTGAATTCTACCTGTAATATCACCAATAGTTAAAAAGCTCATTTTTCCCATTTTACGCATTAAAACGATTCTTCCAGCTACTCTTACTCCTTTTGTTTCATCATCAAGTTCTCTAGCATCCTTAATTTCTGTATTAACTAAAAAACGATCAGGATAAGGATTTTTAATATTTTGTAATTTTTCTCTTCTTACTAATTCTTGTTGACTAAGTTCTCTCATAATCATTCCTCTTTTCTATTAAATAAAAAACAGTTATCAATCCACTAAAGGACGAATAACTGTTAAATCCGCGGTACCACCTTAATTCATGTTTCCATGCTCTTTCTTGTTATAACGTTACAAACGATTGCACTCCAATAGCTTTTTTCCTTAAAAATCTTTAATAAGTTCCACCATACCTTATCTCTCTAGAAAAGTATTAATTAAGTACTCCTATTTTCTCCGTGTTTTTACGTTATTAATATACTAACTTTTTTATTTAAAGTCAACAATTAAAAATCTATTTTAGATTATAATCTATTTTAGATTATAAAAATATTTGCTATAATAAACAAAGGAAGTGATTTTCATGGAATACATAAAAATTAAAAATGCAGATCAAATAGTTAAAAACTCAATTTATACAATAGATAATCCAACAGCTTTCAAAGGTAAATGGAAAAATGTTTTTAAAAATAATAATCCAATTGATTTAGAACTAGGAATGGGAAGAGGCGATTTTATTATCGAAATGGCTAAAGCTTATCCTAATCGTAATTTTATTGGTTTAGAAATTAACGAATCTCAAATGGTTAATGCAATTAAAAAATTAGAATTTTTAAAACTTCCAAATTTAAAATTAATTTGCATTGATGCTCAAAAAATTGATCAAATATTTAATAAAGAAATTGATACAATTTATCTAACATTTAGTGAGCCATGGCCTAAAAAGATTGATGAAAAGAAAAGATTTACTCATATCAATTATTTAAAATTATATGACAAAGTATTTAAAAAGAAAAAACATATTATTTTAAAAACAGATAACAAAATATTATTTGCCTATTCTTTAGAAACATTATCTAATTATTGGTATACTTTTAAAAGAGTTAGTTTAGATTTACACAATGATGAAAATAAAATACCAAATATTATGACTAATTATGAAAAGCAATATTTTAAAGAAAAAAGACCAATATTTTATTTAGACGCTATATTTGAAGACTAAAAAAAGAATAATTTTAAAAGTTATTCTTTTTTATTAATTTAATTCTCCTAAATTTTTTAAAACATCACTTAATTTTTCTTCATCCCAAATTTCAATATTAAGTTCTTTAGCTTTATCAGCTTTACTTCCAGGTTTATCACCGACAATTACAACGTCTGTTTTACTTGAGACACTACTACTAGGATGTCCCCCATAACTTTCAATCAAAGCTTCTATTTCATCTCTACCCATAAAGGAAATTGTTCCTGTTACTACAAATCTTTTATCAGTTATTAACTCACTATATTTTTCGCCTTCACCCAAATAAACAGTATTTACTCCTAGCATAACAAGACTGTTTATAAGTTCTAGGTTATCAACATTTTGAAAAAAAGTATAAATATTTTTAGCTAAAATTGGGCCAATATCTTTTAAAGCTTTTAAATCTTCTTCACTTTGAGCCATTAAATTATCCAAAGTTTTAAACTTTTTAGCTAAAACTAATGCTGTTTTATCACCAATTCCATTTATTCCTAACCCAAATAATAATCTTTCTAAACTATTTTTTTTACTATTTTCAATTGCTTCTAATAAATTTTCAATACTTTTTCTTCCATAACCTTCTAATTCTTGCAAATCTTTTTTATGAACATCTAAATGATATATATCAATAATTGATTTAATATATCCAAGATTGAAAAAATCTTCAATTATCTTTTCACCTAAACCATCTATATTCATAGCTTTACGACTGCAAAAGTGAATAAGTCCTTCTATATGTCTTGCTGGACAATGAGGATTTAAGCAATAATGATCAACTTGTCCTGGTTTTTTTCCTAAAACGGAACCACATATTGGACAATTAGTAATCATTACAAAATCTTTTTCATTTCCTGTTCTTCTTTCCAACTTAGGTTCGACAACTTCTGGAATTACATCTCCAGCTTTTCTAATTGAAACAATATCACCAATTTTTAAACCTTTTTCTAAAACATAATCTTCATTATGTAAAGTAGCGCGACTAATTGTTGAGCCCATGACAATAACCGGTTCCAAAACAGCATTAGGAGTAATTCTTCCTGTTCGTCCAACTGTAAAAATAATATCAGTTAATTTTGTTAAAACTTCAAGTGCTGGGAATTTATAAGCAATTGCCCACCTAGGGAACTTAGAAGTATAACCAAGTTCTTGTTGCATTTTTAAATCATTTACTTTAATAACAACTCCATCAATATCATAAGAAAGAGTATCTCTTTTATTTCGATATTCATCAATAAAATCTAAAATTTCATCTATATTATTAACTAAACGATTAGCTGGATTTATTTTAAAACCCAATTTTTTCATAAACTCTAATGATTCCCACTGTGTTTTAATTCCATAATCAACAGGATTAGGTAAATGATAAATCCACGTATCAAGTCCTCGACCAGCCGCAATTTTTGAATCTAACTGTCTAATTGATCCAGCGGCTGCATTTCGACAATTTTGAAAAAGAGGTAAATTTAGTTCACTTCGCTCTTGATTTAATTTAGCTAAAACTTTACGAGGCATATATATTTCTCCACGAACCTCAATATTAATTTTTTCTTTTAATTTTAAAGGTAAAGAACGAATCGTTTTAACATTATGCGTAATATTTTCTCCAACTACACCATCACCTCTAGTTGCCCCAGTTACTAAAACGCCATCTTCATAATGAAAAGATCCACTTAAACCATCAATTTTTAACTCACAAACATATTGAGGGTTATAACCAGCTTTTTTGATTCTTTCATCAAAGTCTCTAATTTCATCTTCATTAAATACATCAGGTAAAGAAAGCATAGGAATACTATGTCTAATTTTTTCAAATTTTTCTATAACCTCGCCACCAACTCTTTTAGTAGGTGAAGATGGACTTGCAAGTTCAGGATACTCTTTTTCAATGTTTTCAAGTTCTCGCATGTATTTATCGAATTCTTGATCAGTTAAAGTTGGATTAGCTAAAACATAGTATTCATAATTAGCTTTTTCCAAAATCTCAGTTAATTCTAAAACCCTTTTTCTTTTTTCTTCCAGCATCTTTTTCATCTCCTAAAAATTATTTTTGCCAAAGATGAGCAGGATATTCTCCTTTCATCTTTAATTTATTAAGTTTTTCTTTTACTTCATCCAAATCTTCTTTATAAGTCATTCCAAGCCAAGTTCCATTACTAACTTTATAAGTTAAAGAAATCTGTCCTTTTTCTAAATAATCTTCTAAAAAAATTGGTAACAAAGCTTCAACAGTTTCTAAATTATTAATATTTTCATGCATAAACGAAACAAAATAATCTTCTAAATCTTTTAAAATACTTTTTTTAAAACCAAACATATTCATTGAAACTGGGTGTGTTTCTGAAATAGTAAAAGATTCTTTACCATCTAAAGGCTTAGCAATTACTTTACCATTTTCATAACCAACATTACATTCTAATATTTTTTTTACTTTTTCATTTTCATAAAACAATACACCCCGTTTAACAAAGCCAAATTTACTACTTACTAAATTAAAAGGATATGGTATAGAAATATGTTCATTTAAATCATTAGAATTAGCTAGATAATTACTCAAAATCCTATATGAATCATAACCATAAAAATCATCAGCGTTAATAACTGCAAAATTGCCTGTTATTAAATCTTTAGCTGCTAATATAGCATGAACAGTTCCCCAAGGTTTAACTCTACCATCAGGTATTTTAACAAAAGATGGTACATCTTCTATTTTTTGAAAAGCATACATTACTTCAATTTGTTTTTCTAATCTTTTACCAATAGTTTCTTTAAAAATATCTAAATTTTCTTCTTTAATAATAAAAACAACTTTTTTAAATCCAGCTTTAATCGCGTCATAAACAGAATAATCAATTAAAAAATTACCATCTTCATCAACTGGAGTTATTTGTTTTAAACCACCAAAACGACTTCCCATGCCTGCAGCCATTACCACCAATGTTAAATCATTCATTTTTATCTTCCTCTTCCTAAATTATTTTTTATTTCTTCTTCTAACTGAATTAAACCTTCTTCAATAGTTTTACTTTTTACACTTAAAATAATTTCATAAACAATTTTATTATTCTCAATTTTTTCTTGTTCTAAAAACACTCTATATAAACCACTTTTTTCTTGATATCTTAAACACAATGATACTATGTCGGATAACTGTTTTTCTAAAAAAGGATAATTAGTAAAATCAAAAGTATTATCATATATAGTATGAATTGTTTTATAACCAGTTGGTAAACACATTTGTATTAAAGTTAAATAACCATTATTTTGTTTATAAATTCTCGTTAATTCATTTCCTAAAAAATAACTACCATTCATTAAAACACCTTACCCACATTTTTTAATACTTTTATGATTTTTCATTAATTTTCGAATTCCATATTGTTTAGAAAAAGCAATCGTTACTAAAGTTTTATCAACTCCAACCACAACTCCTCGTCCATAAATAGTGTGCATTACTACATCACCTATATTATAGTTAACATCTTCATCAGTATACATTTCTTCTTTACGTACAACTTTTTCATGATTTTCTTCAAATTCTTTTTCTATCAAATTTGAATCTATTTCTTCAATAAACCGACTAGGCATATTTCTATTTATTTGTCCATATATCATTCTTGATTTAGCATTTAATAAGTATAAGCGTTCTTTAGCTCTTGTTATTGCTACATAGCAAAGTCTTCTTTCTTCTTCTATTCCATCTTCTTCATTAAAACCATTTTGATGAGGGAAAAGCCCTTCTTCCATACCAGCCAAAAAAACAACTTTAAATTCCAACCCTTTAGCGCTATGCATTGTCATTAAAGTTACAACATCGTCTGTTTCTTTGTGTTCAGAAATGTCAGCAACTAAACTTATTTCTTCTAAGAAATCCCCTAAATCTACACTACCAGTTGTTTCTTCATAACTAGCTGTAATACTTCTAAATTCCATTAAGTTATCTAACCGAAGTTCTGCTTCCAAAGAAGGATCATTTTCTAATTCTTGTTTCATACCAGTCTTTTCTAAAACCGCATCAACAAGTTCGGTTAAAGATGATGAAAGAGCAACTTTTTGTAAATCTAAAATCAAATTTTTAAATTCCATTTCTTTAGAAGAACTTAAAACATCAAACATACTCTTATCTTCTTGTGTTGCCAAAGCTGCAAGTTTATTAATACTAGTTGTCCCAATTCCCCTTTTTGGAACATTTATAACTCTTTCTAAAGAAACATTATCATTAGTATTTAAAATTAACCTTAAATAACAAATTAAATCTTTAATTTCTTTACGTGCATAAAAGTAGTAACTTCCTACAACTTTATAAGGAATATTTGCTTTCAAAAATTGTTCTTCAACAACTCTTGCTTGAGCGTTTGTCCGATAAAAAACAGCAATATCCTTTTTTTGATATCCCTCTAAAAGTAATTTATTAATTTCTGAAATAACTAAAGAAATTTCATTTTTTTCATCATAAGCCCGCATATATTTAATTTTTAAACCTTCACCATGATGACTTCTTAAATTTTTTTCTTTTCTTTCTTTATTATTTTTAATAACACTATTAGCGGCATCCAAAATCATTTTAGTACTTCGATAATTATCTTCTAATGAAACAACTTTTGCATTTGGATAATCTTTTTCAAAATTTAAAATATTTTTATAATTAGCTCCTCTAAATTGATAAATGGATTGATCTGGATCACCAACTACAAATAAATTTTGATATTTTTTAGCTAACAATTTAACCAACTTATATTGTACTTCATTAGTGTCCTGATATTCATCAATTAAAATATATTGATATTTATCTTGATAATGTTCTAAAACATCTGGATTATTTTGAAATAATAAAACTGGTAATCTTAATAAATCATCAAAATCAACCGAATTGTTTTGTTTTAAACGCAAATTATATTCTAAATAAACTTCATAAGCAATTTTTTCCATATCAGTTTGAAAAAATTTTTCAATTTCAGCATTAGTAAGCATTTCGTTTTTAATAAAACTAATTCGATTACGAATATATGAAGGTGAAACTTCTTTAACATCATAACCTTTTTCTTTTAAAATTTTCTTTATTAAACTTAAAACATCATCACTATCCAAAATTGTAAAGTTGCGACTCATACCTAGTTTTAAAACATTCTCTCTAATTATACGCATTCCAAAAGAGTGAAAGGTTCCAACAAAAGCATCATTATCTAAAACAATTTTATTAATTCTTTCTTTCATTTCTTTAGCAGCCTTATTAGTAAATGTTATTGCTAAAATATGATAAGAATCTACTCCATTTTCAATTAAATTAGCAATTCTTGTTGTTAAAACTTTTGTTTTACCAGAACCAGCTCCAGCTATAACTAAGCAAGGTCCATTTTTATGCATTACTGCTTCTTTTTGTAAATCATTTAAACTTGTCAAATCAATCATGTCTACTACCTCATAAACATTATACAAAAAAGTCCAAAAAAAAGAAAGAAAATGACAGTAATTAAACATTCATTTTCTTTAAAAATTATTTTTTTATTAAACTTCCTGATTCTCGCATTTCTTTCGGAATCGTTATATCCATATATTCTAATATTGTTGGGGCAACATTGGTTAAATCACCTTTTTCTTTTAAACTAATTTTATCATCTGTAATAATAAAAGGAACTAAACTTGTAGTATGCGTTGTAACAGGATTACCTTGAGTATCAAGCATCTGATCAGCATTGCCATGATCCGCTAAAATAACAAGTGTATAAAAATTTTCTATTGCTTTTTCATAAAGCATTTTTAAACATAAATCAACTGTTATACAAGCTTTAATTGCCGCATCCAAATTTCCAGTATGCCCAACCATGTCTGGATTAGCATAATTAAGCAGAATAAAATCGTAATCTTTTTCCATACATTGAACACATTTTTTTGTAACTTCAACAGCACTCATTTCTGGTTTTAAATCATAAGTAGCTACTTTAGGAGATGGTATTAAAAATTTTTGACATCCTTCCAATGACGCATTACTTTCTGCATCAAAAAAATAAGTTACATGAGCATATTTTTCTGTCTCAGCTATTCTCGCTTGCGTCAAACCTAATTCAGATAAATAAACACCTAATGAATTTTCAATTTTTTGTCTTTCTAAAAAATATTTAGTTTTAATTTTATTATCTATTTCTAAAAAAGAATAAACTTTTAAATTAGGCATTGGAACAATAGCAAAATCTGCAAAATTATTTTGGGCTAAAGAAGCAACTATTTGTTTAGAACGATCCATTCGATAATTCATCCATAAAACAGCATCGCCATCTTTAATATTTTGATAGTCCTTTGTTTTTATTGGTGGCAAAAATTCATCAGTTATATCATTTCCATAACATTTTTGAATCATTAAAGGAATACTTGAAGTAAAAAGACCTTCACCTTTAACTAATAAATCATAATATCTCTTTGTCCGATCATAATTTTTATCACGATCCATTGCATAATAACGTCCACAAATAGAAGCAATATAACCAACACCTGTCTCGTTTATTTTATTTTCTAGTTGTGAGATATATGTATATAAAGCTTTTTGATCAGTGTCTCTTCCATCACTTATTACATGAAAAAACACATTAGAAATTCCTTCTTTATAAAGATCATCAATTAATAACATAAAATGTTCTAAACTAGAATGCACTTTTCCATCACTTAAAAGTCCTATAACATGCAAAGGACGTCCACTTTCATGTAAATAAGTTATCATGTCAGAAAAATTTTCGTTTTCTAAAACATTTCCTTTTAAAAAAGTTTTAATTAAAGAAATACTTTGTAATATTTTTCTGCCAGCCCCTATTGTCATATGACCAACTTCGCTATTTCCAAATTGTCCTTTTTCTAAACCAACTGCTTCTTCACTAGCTTCTAGTAAAGCATGAGGATATTTTTTCCACAATTCTAAAAAATTATTGGGTGGAGCCATTTTGACAGCATTTCCAAGGGTATTATCACTCCATCCAAATCCATCTAAAATTACTGTTAATATTTTTTTCATAATATTCTCTCCAAAATTATTTTAACATATTTAAAGTAAAAAAAAAGCCCCCAATTGGCTAATTATATATTGGTAAAACTTTATTTTCTAAACGTAAGGCATCAGATAAGGTAACCATAAATTCAGAATTTGTAGGCTTAGCTCGATCATAATCTATACTATGACCAAAAATCTTATTCATAGTATTATAGTCAGCTCTATTCCAACTAACTTCAATAGCGTGTCTAATTGCTCTTTCAACTCTTGAAGCTGTCGTATTATATCTAATAGCTATTTCTGGATAAACCTCTTTTGTGATCCCACCAATCAATCCTGTTGATTGATAAAGCATCAAAATTCCTTCTCTTAAATATTGATAACCTTTTATCTGTGAAGGAACACCAAGAGTATGTAATAAATCAGTAACGCGCATTTGAATTTCATGACTTACCTTTTTATCAACATAAAGTTCATTCTTATTTTCAATCATAACTTCTTTAATCCTTGATTCTAAAGATGTTAAATCACAAGGTTTTAGCATGTAATAATCTACTTCAAATCTTGAAGTCATTCTTATTGTATAATCTTTACGATAACTAGATAAAACAATTACATGTTTTTTAATTTTCAATTTTTCTAATTCTTCTAATATAGCTAAACCATCTTTACCTGGCATAATTAAATCCATTAAAATAATATCAATATTATCTTGATGACTTTCTATGTAAGGTACAACGTTTGCTCCATCAGAAATTACATCTAAAATATTTATTACTGCGTTGTTTTTGAAATACTCCACTACACTACTCGTAAACTCTGTACTATCATCTACTACTAATGCGTTAATTTTTGTTTTCATTTTTCTCTCCCTCTTAAGTACTCCTTACTACAACACGCACATTAATAGTATCAAATATTTTGTCAAATTACTAGGGAATAAAGTGTCTACATATGTACACTTGTGTCAATATTTGTCGAAAGGTTTATACTTTGCAAAAAGCTTACAATATTTTTAGGTTCTTTAGAAAAACCACCTAATAACAATCCATCAATCACATCATTATTATATAGTTCGTTTATATTGTTTTCTGTAATTCCACCCCCGTAAAAGAAAGGAAATTCATAATTATATTCGTACTTAAGCTCTTTTTTTAATTGATAAAACAAATTACTAATTTCTTGACCACTTAAAGCATTCTTACTACCGATCAACCAATAAGGCTCATATATAAAAGTAATATATTTATAATCTTTTGGCATTACTTTTGCTAAATAAGCTCTTATTTTATTCATTAGTTTTATATAAGTATATTGATAGTCATGATCTTCCTTAGAATCACTTATCAAAACATATGCTTGAAGACCTTCACTAATAACCATTATCAATTTTTTTAATTTAGTTTCAAAATTATCATTTAATTCAGAATGTCCAATTAAAACGCTATTTACATCAATGCTTTTTAAAGCCGAAGCGGACACTTTACCAGTGTAAGGACCATTTTTATAACTAGATACATCTTGTGCACCGATCTTATAAAATTTTGAATGCATTATAGGTAAATAAATAAAAGGTGGACAAACAATTAAATCACAACTATTTTCACAATTTTCTAATTCTTGTTTATAATTTAAAATTTCTTTTAAATTATGTTCCATTTTTAAATTACATATCAAGGGTTTCAATTTCTATCTCCTCCTTAATTGGATCTAGTGCAACTAAATGGCCATCAGCTAAATATTGAAGGGTCGCTCCACCACCTGAAGAAATGTATGTGAATTTATTCTCAAAGCCAAAATTTCGAACACTAGAAGCTGAATCTCCACCACCTGATACCGTTATAGCTTTTGTACTTGTTATCAATCTTAAAAGCTCTTTACTGCCATTTGCAAAACGCATATCTTCATACATTCCCACTGTTCCATTAATAAATATTGTATTACTTTTGTCAATAGCAGTTTTATATTTTTCTAAACTCTTAGCGCCAATATCATAAATAACATCATTATCTAAAATATCGGTTATTAATTTATATTTAACATAATTCTTATCATACGTACTACCAACTATCGCATCAAGAGGTAACATTATTTTATCTTTATATTTTAAAAGGAATTCTTTAACTTTCTGAATAACTAAAGGATTTCTTGAAACAATTGATTCACCTACATTAAACCCTAAAGCCTTTAAACATGTATTAGCAATACCACCACCACACAATAAATACTCACATTTTGGAAGCAAAGAAAGAATTAGTTCAATTTTATCATCAATCTTAGCTCCGCCCATTATTACTGTAAAAGGATGTTGAGCATTAACAACTAATTTATCAAGCATAGTTATTTCCTTTTGCATTAAAAAGCCAATACAACTAGGAATATAAGTTGAAATTCCATAAGTAGAAGCATGTCGCCGATGAGCAGTAGCAAAAGCATCATTAACAAAAACATCTCCTAAACTTGCCCAAAACAAACTTAATTGCATATCACATTTACTTTCTAATTTATTTGGTAAATCCATAAATCTTGTATTTTCTAACATTAAAATATCTTTTGGTTTTAACATTTTTACTCTCTCTACTACTTCTTGACCAAAATTAACCTTTGAAAAATATACTTCTTGATCAATTAATTCTTTTAGTCTATTAGCAACTATTTCTAACGAATATTTTTTCTTATCAAATTCATTTCTAATTTTTCCAAAATGACTTAATATAATAATTTTACAATTTTCACTCAATAAATAATAAATAGTCTCTAAAGTTTCTTTTATTTTTGAATCATCTAAAATTTTTCCATTTAAAACAGGAACATTATAATCTACTCTTAAAATTACTTTTTTATTTTTAACATCCATATTTTGTAAACATTTTTTCATTTGATCCCCTACTTTACTTTCAAAAATATTATAACCAAAAAAAAAGAAATTAGCAATTAATCAATTTCTTTTTTATAATTCTTTAAAGTATTTAAATCATTGTAATTATTGTTTTTAAAAATTAAAAAAGCACCTAAAAAGGAAAAAATCATACTTATCCACGCTAAATATATTCCACAAATTAAATAAAATGTATGCCCTATTAAACCTAATAATTGACCGATTATTTTAATTTTAACTTTTTTTGATTGAAAAAAAGATATAAGATTTATAACAATAGCTAAAATTGCAAACACTAAAAATATATTAAGCAACAATTCTTTATCATTACTTACGCCTAAAGTTTTTGAATAGTTATCCACCATAAAAAGTGAAAAAAGGTACAACATTGCTCCAATTAAATTTATTATTATAGCAACTAAATTTATTTTCAATTTTTTCAAATAAATCACCTTGTCTTAAAGAAATAAAACCAATGGATAATTCATTGGTCTACTTATTTACATAAACAATCTTTTAGCAGTTTTCATCATCTGTGTAGTATAACCCATTTCATTATCATACCAGGCAACTACTTTAATTAATTGTTTTCCAAAAACATCTAAAACAGTTGTTAAATTTAAATCTACTAAAGCTCCGCATTTCATTCCTATTACATCGCTTGATACAATTGGGTCATTGGTAACTTTTATTGTTTCATTAGCATTATTAACAAATAAATTATTAATTTGTTCAACCGTTACGTTTTGTTTTAATTCTAAAACTAAATCGATCATTGATCCATCACTAACAGGAACGCGGTAAGCAACCCCATTAAGTTTACCAGCTAAATTTGGTAAAACTTTGCCAATAGCATTAGCAGCTCCTGTACTTGCCGGAATTATGTTCATTGCGCATGCTCTTCCCCTTCTTGAAAAAAAGCCTTTTTTATGAGCAATATCCAAAGTTGCTTGATCATTTGTATAAGCGTGAATGGTACTCATGTAACCCTTAACTATTCCAATATTAAGATCTAATATATTTAAAACAGGTGCTAAACAATTAGTCGTACAAGAAGCTGCGGAAATCACTTTTTCTGTACCGTCTAAAATATTATCATTAACACCATAAACTATTGTCTTCATATCCCCTTTTCCCGGTGCTGAAATTAAAACTTTTTTAGCTCCAGCTTCAATATGTTTATAAGCATCTTCATACTTAGTAAAAGCCCCACTACATTCTAATACTAAATCAACTTCTAAATCTTTCCAAGGTAAGTTACTAGGATCCTTTTCAGCAAAAACTGGAATCTTTTTTACATTGTTAATAACCAAATAGTTATCAACACTACTTATTTCATTTTCATGAAAACGGCGATGATTAGTATCATATTTTAATAAATATGCCAAATCCTCAGCTTTTGTTAAATCGTTAATTGCTACAATATCAAAATCTGTTCCTGTAATCATTTGGCGAAAAGCAAGTCTTCCAATCCTTCCAAAACCATTAATTGCTACTTTAATCATTCTATCTTCTCCTTTTTATTCTTTTAATATAACCCCAATTACTAATTTTATTATAATATTATACCATGTTTACCCAATAAATTCTCTTAAAACCGAATTTTTAGGAACAAATTCTGATGGTATTGTAAAAAACACTTGCAAATAATCTATTAATCTTCTAGACTCACTGTAATATTCACTATCAACACCGACAGAAAACAATAATGGATCTGCATAAACTTTTAAAACGCCAATTTCATAAGCCAAAGCTGTGTTTATAATCATATCTGCTTGATAAACATATGGGAAAATATATTTTTCTTCACCAGATCTAACAACTTGCCATTCAGCTATAGTCTGATCAACTTTTTTACCTCTTGTTCGATTATCCCTAACAATTCTTCTAATTAATCTTAAATCTAAAGTCGAAATATAATTATGACGATCAATATTAAGAGGTATAAATGGACTTAAATAAATTTTAAATTTATATTTTGAATCAATATAAGGAATTAAATCATCATTTAAACAATGTAAACCTTCAATTAACAAAAGGCTATTATCTTTTAATTTACAAGATTTTCCTTTAAAAACCTTTTTCCCATTAACAAAATCATATTCTGGTATAGCAACTTCATTGCCATTCAATAATTCTTGTAAAGTTTTATTAAATAATTCTAAATCAATAGCCTGCAAACATTCATAATCTAATTCTCCTTTATCATTTTTAGGAGTTTGCTCTCTATCAACAAAAAAATCATCAGTAGATATACCAACCGGATCATAACCTCGACTACGTAATATAGCACTTAATCTCTTCATTGTTGTCGTCTTACCACTTGAAGATGGACCTGCAATTAAAACAATTTTTACGTCTTTAAGTAAAATCACTTTATCACAAGCATTAATTAAATCTTCTTCATAAACAATTTCATTAGAATTAATAAACTCTTTAATTTTAGAAGTACTAACTAAATAATTCATTTGCGATAAATAAGGCGTTTGCATTCTTCTTAGCCATTTTTTTGTAGACATAAAATTAGCTACTATATTTTCGTAATGAACATATTCTGGAATATTATTACCACTTGTAACATTTGGACAAACTAAAACAATTCTATTTCTTCCTAAAAATACTAATTCAAAGCGATTAATAACTTTAGTATCATAAGGCATCATCGTATAAAAATAATTTAAGTGATTTCTCAATCGATACATTACTACAACTTCTTTAGAAACATTTTGAATATTATAAGCTTTCTCATCAATACCTTTATTTTTAAAATAATGATACGCATCTTGACTATCTAAATTATAACGATAAAATCTTTCTTTCTTTTCCACAATTGAAGCCATATAGCCTTTAATTTTTGAAACATCTATACTTGTCAAATTATGTTCAACTCTAATTTCACTTAATATTCCTTTAGGCACACTATGCAAAAATAGTACTTCAGCATCTGGATATAATTCCATAACAGCTACATAAAATAAAAATTTTAAAGCAGCTTGATAAATTTTATATCCTGTTAAAGTAGTTACATCTAAAAATTGAACATTTACATTTTCCATTATTTTTGAATCTAATGAAAAAACTTCATTACCGACTTGAGCAGCTAATGCATTTTCTAAATTAAATTTTTTGGCAGCTTCATAATAAGTAGTTCCCTTATCAACAATAATAGAATTATTTTTATAAGTAACCTTAATTTCTTGCATAATATCTCCTAGCCTTTTCTATTCTTAAAACATTTTATCATAAAATTAATTTTTTTTGAATAGTTTTTACACTAACATACTATGATAAATATAGGTGAGAAAATGAATATTATTCCAACGGTTTTAGAAAAAACAAACAATCACGAAGTAGCATATGATTTATATTCTAGATTATTAGAAGATCGAATTATTTTTTTAAGTGGTGAAATAAATGATGCAGTTGCTAATTTAATAATAAGTGAATTACTATATTTAGATTCTAAAAATCATGATGATATTTATATGTATATCAATAGTCCAGGTGGTTCCGTTACAAGCGGTATGGCCATCTACGATACAATGAATTATATCAAAAGTGATGTCAAAACCATATGTGTTGGTATAGCCGCTTCTATGGCCGCCTTTTTATTATCATCAGGAACCATTGGCAAAAGATATGCTTTAGAAAACGCTGATGTAATGATTCATCAACCATTAGGTGGTATGCAAGGTCAAGCAAGTGATATGAAAATTGCTTGTGAAAGAATTTTAAAAATGAAAGAAAAATTAAATAAAATATTAGCCAAAAACACTAAACAACCGTTATCCAAAATAAAAAAAGACACTGATCGTGACTATTACCTTGATAGCGATGAAGCTAAAAAATACGGTTTAATTGACCATATTATTTAGCTTTTTTATGTGTTTCAATTAATTTTTTTATTTTTATAAAATGATGATTAATTCCTGATTTACCAATTACATAGCCTGTTTCCATTCCAATAATATTAGCTAATTCTTGATAAGAACTTTCTGGATATTTCAAACGATATTCCATTATAATTTTTGTTTTATCATCTAGCAAATCTATTAAATCATTTTCTTTTAAATAATTTATATCCTCTATTTGCTTTATACCAGCTTGCAAAGTTTTTTCTTGATTAGCTATTTCACAATTATTTAAACGATTTACCATATTTTTATGATCACGATAAATTCTTACATCCTCAAAATAAAACAAAGAATTAGATGCTTGAAACATTCTTATCATATCGCTTATTTCTTCGGCACTTTTTAAATAAACCATAAATTTATCATTTCTTTTTAACATTTTTGAATCAAATTTCATTTCATGAAGTAAATTATTAAAAAACAAAGCATCATTTTCTTTACTAAAAACAAATTCTAAATGATATCCACTAGTAGCGGGATCATTTAACGAACCAATTACTAAAAAAGCCCCTCTAACAAACGCAGCCATCTCTTCTTTTGTATCTAAATAATTTCTATTCATTTTCAAAAAAGTATTATTTTGATAAATATTTAATCTTTCTAATAATAATAAAGTATGATCTTTAATTTCCAAAATATATATTTGCTTACTTCTAAATCTTTTTTGATTACGAACAGTAATATGAGCCGATAAATTAAATGTTGCTTTTATATCTTTATAAACTCTTCTAGCAATTGCGGCATTTTCAAAAGTCAAAGAAATACTATTTTCTTTAATATTAGCATCGTATCGAATAATCGCAGACAATTCAGCAAATATTTCAACTCTACTAATGTCTTGACTACATATTTCCTCTTTTAACTTCATCGAATAAGTCATAAAATTCACCAAAAATATTATACAAAAAAAGGATAGAAAAATCTATCCATTAATACATTTGTGTTCTTGAATAAAAAGACCAACCTTTATAATTAGGAAAACCTGGTGGTGTTATAACATTACTTCTTAAAATTCCTGTACTAGGATTATAATAACCCTTAGCTACACCAAAGTGTAAATGTGAACCTGTAGTACAACTATCATAACCGCCATGAGCAACACTTGTTGACCAGCCGCCTACCCAACCAATTATTGTATTTTGAGTAACAACGTCTCCTAAACTAACATTAAAGTTTAATAAATGATAGTAATATGTTGTATAAGCTTCACCATCAACATTAACGTCAATATAAAGCATATTACCACCACAGCTATATTTATAAATCATTCCAGAAACTACGCCTGAAGCTGCAGCATAAACCGGAGTTCCCTCAAATGGACTTGCACCACCTATATCTAATGCATTATGATAACTTCCCCATCTAGAACCAATTGTACTAGTAATTACTCCATAATTCAAAGGTTTTAACCAACCACCTGTTAAAGGAATTTGTGAACAAGAAGAAAGCAATACATCATCATCAGTTCTTCCAATATTTGTTTGGCACTTATTAACATACATATCCAATTGTGCTTTAGCAGCTTTTACCTGCGTATCAATATCTAATGCATATTTATCATACTCATCTATTTTTTCATAATTAGCCGCGATTACTTTTTCATATTCTTCAGATTGTTTTTCCAAATCAGCCTTTTTCTGAGCCAATTGAACTTTCAATTCTTCATTACGTTTAATCTCAGCTTCTAAATCACTAATTGTACCATGTATTTGATCAGAAAGTTGTTCAACAACAGCAATCCGCATTATCATATCAGTAATGCTTGTCGCGCCAGAAACATATTCAACATAAGCATTTTGTCCTTGCATTTGTTGTAAATAAAGTAACACATCACTAGCATTAACTTTTAACTCTTCAATTCTTTTATTAGAAGCTTCTATATCTTCTTCTGCTTGTTCCATATCAGCTTCAGCTTGATGTATATCAGCTTCAGCTTGCTTAATTGCCGCTTCTTTACGAGCAATCTCCGCTTTAGCTTCAGCTGTCAAATTATTATTTTCTTCTTGTTCTTTTAATAAAGAATTATATTGATTTCTTAAATCTCCTAACGTTTCAGGATCTTTAGCATAAACATTGGTTGTTAAAGAAAAGCAAAACACTAAAAACAAGCTTAAACAAATAATCTTTTTTGCCAACATAACACCCCTTTTCTATATTTTCAAATGTTTTTTTACAGCTCGCCAAGAACCAATCATACCAACTACTGATCCAATAACTAACAAAATTAATGAAACAATTAATACGAATGGGAATGGCTCAACTAATGTAATTATTTTAGTAAAAACATAACCACCAGTTTTATTAAATAATAATACATAACCATAAATGCTCAAAACTATTGGAATAATACTACCAAAAATTCCTAAAATAAAACCTTCAAAAATAAATGGTAATTTAATTGCCGTATTTGAAGCTCCTACAAGTCGCATAATTTCAATTTCTGTTCTTCTTGAAAAAATAGTTAATTTAATTGTATTACTAATTAAAAATGCTGTAACTAATACTAAAGCAATAACAATAGCAATCGTTCCATAACTAACAGCGTCGAATATTCCAATTACATTTTCAACCATGCCTTCGCCATATTCAGCACTACTAACAAAGTCATATTCTCTTAATTTATCTGCTGTTTTTCCTAAACTTTTTACATCATCAACAGTCACAATTACTGAATCCAAAAGTGGATTATCATCAAAGATATCTAAAGCATTTTCTAAGCTTTTATCTTCTTCTTTCATTTCTGCTTTCCATTCATCTTTACTTTTTATAACATAAGTATCAACATTTTCCATTGTTTTTAAATCATTTTCTAATTCTATTTTCTGGTCATCAGTAACATCTTTATTTAAATAAACAACTATTGTAAGTTCATGCTCTAAATCGGTTGTAACTTGTCGAACATTATAAGTTAAAAATAATGAAATAGCCACTAATATTAAAGTAATTGTTGTACAAGCAATAGAAGCCATAGATAAAGAAAAATTACGAAAAACGCTTTTAAAAGAATCTCTGATACTTCTACTAAGAATCCTTAATGCTCTCATGTACCTTATAACTTCCTTTCTTTGTATCACTAGCTAAAACGCCATTTTCAATTACTAAAACTCTTTTTTTCATTTTGTTTACTAGTTCTTTATCATGCGTTGCCATAATAATAGTTGTACCAAGTTCCTTATTAATACTGTCTAAAATTTTCATAATTCCTCTAGATGTCTCTGGATCAAGATTTCCTGTTGGTTCATCACAAATCAATAATTTTGGATCATTAACAATTGCTCTTGCTATAGCAACTCTTTGTTGCTCACCGCCAGACAACTCACTAGGTAAATTTCTTGTTTTTTCTTTTAAACCAACTGCATCAATAGCTCTTAAAACCTTTGGCCTAATTTCATCACTAGGTAAACCTAAAGTTTCCAAGGCAAAAGCAACATTTTCATAAACTGTTAATTTAGGTAACAATTTAAAATCTTGAAAAACAACTCCTAATTTTCTTCTTAATTTATAAACTTTTGAATTACGTAATTTAGCTACATCTATTCCACCAACAATAACACTTCCTTTAGTTGGCTTTTCTTCACGATATAACATTTTAATAAAAGTTGATTTACCACTTCCTGTAGTTCCAATTACAAAAACAAATTCCCCTTTGTCAATTGAAACGCTTAAATCCGCAACAGCTGTAGTTCCATTTTTATATATTTTATAAGCGTGTTCTACTTTAATTAACTTCACTATCTACACCTCGCATTATTAATCATTATAACATAAAAAAGCCATTATATAAATGGCAAATTATTCCCTTTTACACCACCATGAACTTCATAGCAATCATTAATAACAAAAAAAGCATTACTATCAACATTTAAAATAGCTTCTTTAAATAAATAATAATCTTTATTAGGAACAACACACATTAAAATACTACTTTTTTGTTTAGAAAAACCACCCTCCATATCTAAAATCGTTACCCCTGTATGTAAATTGTGTAATATAAAATCTTCAACTTTTTGAATTTCCTTAGTATGAATAAAAAATAACTTTGAATTAGAAATTCCGATCATAATTTTATCCATTATAGAAGTATAAATAATTAAAATTAATATAGCGTAAATCATTTGATTAATTCCAAAAACTAATGCACCAATTAAAACAACGAAACCTTGAATTAATAAAGCACATCTTCCTTCAGGCATATGAAAAAATTTATTAAAAATTCTAACAACAATATCAGATCCACCTGTATCAAAACCCATTTTATATACTAAGCCATACCCTACACCGTACATTATTCCCGTTGCTAATACCACTAAAATCATATTATCCAAAACAATATACTGCTTTAAATAATCTGCAAGAGGCACGGTTAAAGTAATAAATACAGGGTACACTAAACTTCCAATAATCGAAATACCTGTTCTTTTAAATCCAAGCAATATAATAGATAGAAATAATAATAAAAAGGTACAAACATATAAAAAAACAGTCGCGTCCCAATTAAAAAGAGGCCCTACTACAATTGATAATCCCGTTGTACCACCAATAACTAAGTTATAAGGAAGCAAAAACAAATTATAAGTCAGTGCTAACAAAAAAACTCCAAACAATATAATAACTAATCTTTTATAAAAATCCTTTTTTAAAACTAAATCTTTTATTTTTTCGATATCCATAATATCATCCTCATTTAAATTATAACTAACTTCTAAACGAAAAGCAACTTACATAATATTTAAAGAGGTGATTAATAATGAATGGTAACTTTTATAGTACACCTACATTTCCTAATGTATCGAATAAGCCAATGACTCCACCAGGAAATATAAGTGCTCAAAGTTCCTTACCATTAGAACAAAGTTTAATTGAAAATATTTTAAGACTTAACAAAGGAAAAAAAGTCAAAGTTTATGCTTCTTATCCAGATTCTAATGAATGGCGGGATAAAATATACGAAGGCATAATTGAACAATCAGGTAGAGATCATTTACTTTTATCAGACCCTAATACAGGAGACTGGTATTTACTTAGAATGTTGTATGTCAATTATATTGAATTTAGTGAACCAATTAATTACAATCCAGACTATTCTGATACATTTGATTAAAGAAAAACCATTAAAGTTTTTCTTTTTTTATAATTTCTTCTAAATAATCTTTTTCATTTTTTAAAGTTGTCCAATCACCATGCCCAGGATATAAAATTGTGTCATCAGGAATTTCTTCTAAAGTTTTCTTAATAGATGCCAACATAAGTTCATTATCACCACCCAAATCAATTCTGCCGATACCCCCAGAAAAAATAAAATCTCCAACAAACATTATTTTTTCATTTGAAAAATAAAAAGATATTGAGTCCATTGTATGCCCTGGCGTTTTTAAAACAACATAATTAAATTCTTTAACTTTTTTATTAGCTTTTACATTATAGTAATCTTCCAATTGTTTTAAAGCACCAACATGATCAAAATGAAAATGGGTTACCAAAATTCCAACAACCTTATAAGGTTGTAAAAAAGATATTATTTTTTCAGCCTCATCACCTGGATCAATAACTAAAGCTTCATTTTTTTCATTAACCAAAATATAACAATTTTCCTGTAAACTTCCTACAACTAAACTATATAATTTCATAATCACGTCTTCTTTCATCTATTACTATTATACATTATAAATAAATTAATACAAAACAGACTTCAAACAAAATATAAAATATGATACAATATTTATAGAATAGAGGTGCTTCCATGGAATTTTTTACAATAATTTTATTATTAATTATAATCATAGGTATATTAGCAATTTTTTATATATTAGTTTACAATCATCTTCAATTTAGTCAAACTAAAATAGAAAAAGTTGAAGGAAAAATTGATGAAGATCTAAGAGAAAAATACGATCTAATTAATAAAGCTGACTCAATAATCAAAGAAACATTAGAAAACAAAAAAGATTATTTAAAAGAATTTATTAATTTAAAAAATGAAAAAATAAGCAACTTTGATTTAGAAAGAAAATTAAAAGAAGCTGAAACTTTAATATTAACTTTATATGAAGATAACAAAGATTTAAACAAAAATGAAAAAATGTTTGAAATAAAACACGAATTTAAAAATATCAATGAAAAATTAGTAGCAGGAATATCTTATTATAATAAACATGTTAATGAAACAAATAATTATATTCGCAAATTTCCAAACAATATCATTGCTAAAATTCATCATTTTAAAATTAAACCATTTTTTGATGGTAAAGATATGACAGATACAGATATTAATGATTTTAAATTATAAAAATTCACATCAATAATGATGTGAATTTTTTAAAACAATTAATCTTTAAAGAAATGATTTAACATTGGTTTAAATCCTTCAATAATAACTAAACTAAATAAATTAACAATTAACACTAATAAAAATTGTCCCAAACTAACAATTTGTAAAGAAAAGATTTGTCCTATTGGCGTTAAAAATACCAAAAGTTGAACAATAAGTAAAAATAAAACTCCTAAATTTAATTGTTTATTAGAAAAAATTCCTTTTTGAAAAATACCTTCTTTTAATGAGCGACAATTATAAGCAAAAACAAATTCATTTAAAACAACACTTAATAAAGCCAATGTTTGAGCCATTTGAACGCCCAAAGAGTTAAGACTAACGAAATAAACAAGCAAAGAAACTCCTGCTTCAACAATAACTGAAAGAATTAAAAAAGCTAAAAAATAAGGTGTAAAAATTGGTTTATTTAATCCATTAGGCTTTTTCTTCATATTCTTTTTACTAGATTTTTCAAAAGCTAAACAAATAGAAGGTATTGTATCAGCAACTAAATCAATATATAAAACATGTAAAGCTAAAATAATTTGACTATTTAAAAACATTCCCAAAATAATCAAAACAATTTCAGTAAAATTACTAGATAAGTTATATAAAACATTTGCAATAACATTATCATAGATTCTTCTTCCTTCATCAACAGCAGTTACAATTGTAGAAAAACTATCATTAAGTAACAAAATATCTGAAACACTTTTTGTTACATCTGTTCCACTAGCGCCCATGCCAATTCCAACATTTGCAAGTTGTAAGGCAGGGGCGTCATTTACCCCATCACCTGTCATAGCAACCACTTTTCCTTGACGTTCCAAAGCATCTACAATCAAATATTTATGATCTGGAGAAACACGAGCAAATACATTATATTCATTAACACATTTTTTTAACTCTCTTGGTGTCATTTTATCAAGTTCACTACCTAATATACCCTTTTCTCCTTCATCAACAATTCCTACTTCAAGGGCAATAGCAAGAGCCGTATCCAAACTATCTCCAGTAATCATAATTGGTCTAATTTTAGCGCTTTTACATTTTTGAATTGCACTCTTAACATCACTTCTTGCTGGATCTTTCATTGCTAAAAGTCCAACAAAAATTAATTGATTATTTTCTTCTTCTAAATATTTTTCTTCATCATCATAAGTAGGAAAATTTTCTTTATAAGACAATGCAATAACTTTTAAAGCTTCCTTTGATAATGATTCTTCAATTTTTAAGATTTTTTCTTTTTCTTCTTTAGTAATTTTTTTAACTTCCCCATTTTCTAATAAGAAGTCACACCTCTTTAATATAGCTTCTGAACTTCCTTTTGTAAACAAAATTTTTTCCTGATTTTTTTGATAAACAAAACTCATCATTTTTCTATCAGAATCAAAAGGAATTTCTACAATCTTTTGAATATTTTGTTTAACTTTTTCAACCAAAACATTTTTTTCTTTTAAAAAATTTAATAAAGCTACATCCACAGAATCTCCAACGTATTTTTCTTTTTTATCTTTAATTGCTGTATTACAAAGAGTTAAAATAGAAATCATTTTATCAGCTTTATGTAAATCAAGATCTTTTAAAAAAGTTATTTTACCATCAAAATATCCTTTAACAACTTCCATTTGATTCATGGTAAGTGTTCCCGTTTTATCTGTACATATAATTTCTGTAGCGCCAAGAGTTTCAATTGCAGCCATATTTCTTACTACTGTTTTTTTCTTTGCCATAGCTTTAACACCGATCATCAAAGTTGAAGTAATGGCAATTGGTAAGCACTCTGGTACAGACGCCACTATCATCGAAATACAAAGCATAATAACCATTAAAACATCATAATCCTTGATAATACTAAAAATTAAGACAAACAAAACCAAAAATATAGCAATCATTGAAATAAAAGTACTTACCTTTTTAACTTTCACTTGTAAAGATGTTACTGGCTCTTCACTCGTATTAATAGCTTTAGCAATTTTACCAATTTCTGTTTTCATTGAAGTTGCTACAACGACAGCAATAACTTTTCCTGAAACTAAATTTGTTCCAGCATAAACCATATTACTTCTTTCATGTAAAGAAGCATTAGAACTAATAATTTCATCATTTTTAGAAACAGAATTACTTTCACCAGTCAAAACAGATTCATCAGCTTTAGCAAAATAACTTTCAATAATTCTTGCATCAGCAGGAACACTATCCCCAGCTTCTAAAACTAAAATATCACCAACCACCAAATTAGTAGATAAAACTTCTTCAATTACACCATCACGATAAACTTGAACTTTAGTAATACTATATTGCTTTAATTTTTCAATTGCATCCTCTGCTTTATCCTCTTGTAAATATCCCATTAAAACATTCACCAAAGTTGTTCCCAAAATAACAATAGAATCCAAATAATCATGAGTGTCAAAAAGAGCATAAAAGAAAGATAAAATTCCAACAACTAAAAGCAAAATAACCATAAAGTTTTTAAATTGACTTAAAAAAATTTGAAATTTACTTCTTCTTTTCTTTCCTTCAATTACATTTTCACCATATTTTTCTAAACGTCTTTTAGCTTCTACCTTACTTAAGCCATTTTTAGAAGTTTTAAAAAATTGTAAAACATCTTCTATTTTTTCTTGATAAAATTTCAATTAGCATCACCACATTAAGTATATCATGAAATTATATCTATTATCTTTTTAAAAGAAAAAAAGACAATTCTTGACAAATTATCTTATTCTTTTCGTCCCCAATTAATTTCTTTTAAACCATCTTTCTTTAAAAATTCATTAGTTTTTGAAAATGGTTTACTTCCAAAAAAGCCATAATGAGCTGAAAAAGGACTTGGATGAGGAGACGTAATAATATGATGAATCGGATTCGTAATAAGTTTAGCTTTTTCTTTAGCAAAATTTCCCCATAAAATAAAAACAACTGGCATATTTTTTTGATTTACTAATTTAATAATATAATCTGTAAATAACTCCCAACCAAGTTTACGATGAGAAGCTGGTGTATCTTTAACAACTGTTAAAACAGCATTAAGCATTAATACGCCTTCTTTAGCCCAGCCTGTTAAATCTCCATCATTACGAGGTGGAATACCTAAATCATCATAAAGTTCTTTATAAATGTTTTGAAGTGAAGGTGGCACTTTCACACCTTTTTGAACCGAAAAAGATAGACCATGAGCTTCACCTTCGCCATGATATGGATCTTGCCCTACAATTACAACCTTAACTTCACTATATGGCGTTAATTTTAAAGCTTCAAAAATATGGGACTTAGGAGGAAATACCGTCTTAGTAGCGTATTCATGATCGACAACTTTCATAAACTTATGAAATCCTTCACTATGCCAAATCAAATTTAATTTTTCGTCCCAATCATTTCCAATCATACTTACCTCTTTCTATAAATTAGTACCCCATTATTTTTCCATATATATAAATTAATAAAGCCAAGATAAAAATAACAATACCAGTAGCCAATGAAACTGGTTTACTACTTTCATCATAAAGTTTTTGTTTTTCATATTTATTTCGACTATAACAATTTGCAAAATCTTTACAAGCCGGCGCCGAAGTTGGTACATACTTTTTAATTTTTTTACACTTATAAACGCCATTCCCTTTTTTATCTTTTAAATTTAAATTATCACAATCAGAACAATACTTACTCATTTAAAAAACATCCTTTCAAAAAATAATAATGTTATATCAGAAATAATCAATATTTTTATTTATGATAACTTTCATTATTTAAAATTTTAAAACATCTATAAATTTGTTCTAAAAGTATTCCTCTAAAAAGTCCATGTGGAAAAGTAAGTTTTGAAAATGAAATGGCTAAATTTGATCGTCTTTTTATATCATCATGCAAACCCAATGAACTACCAATAATAAAAGTTATATTTGAATTATTTAAAAAAATTTCATCAATTTTTTTAGCCATCTCTTCACTTGTAAACATTTTGCCTAAAATCTCTAAAGTAATTACAAAATCTTTTTCCATAATATGCGGCCATAAATGTTCCTTTTCTTTTTCTAAAGATTGTTCATCTCTAACTTCAATAATTTCTATTTTATGATATTTACTAATTCTTTTAACATAATCCGCAATTAATTCTCTTAAATAATTTTCTTTTATTTTACCCACACACACTATTTTGATCATCGCACACCTTCGTTATTTCATTTTGTTTAGCACATAACACATTTTCAAAATTCATATCATATTCTTTAAAAGTATTTTCTAATGTCTCTAAAGCCTTTTCTTCAGTATTATTTTTTTGTGATAAATGCATTAAAACAATTTTTTTAGTATTTTCGCCAATTAATTTTGTTAAATAAAAACTACAATCTTTATTAGATAAATGTCCTAAACTTCCTAAAACTCTTTGTTTAAGCCATTTTGGATAAGGTCCATTCATAAGCATTTCTATATCATGATTACTTTCAATTAAATAATAAGTTTTATTTTTTAAATCCACAAAATATTTCCGATTTAAATAACCTGTATCAGTCAAATAAACTAAAGAATTAGCTCCATCAGATATAATAAAATTTCTAGAATCTGTAACATCATGACTAGTTTTTATAGTTTTAATACTAATGCTACCTATATAAAAGTCTTCATCATAAATAACTACATTTTCATATTCCTTTAAAAAATCTAAATCATAAAACATTTTTTCAGTTATATATACTTGAGGATGATATTTTTTTAAAAATACTTTTAAAGCACTTACATGGTCGTCATGAGTATGACTAATTAAAATAGCCCTTATATTTTCAGGATTTTCACCTATTTCCAATATTTTTTCTTTAATGTATTTAGCATTCTTGCCAATATCAATTAAAATATTAATACCACTAGATGAAAGAAAGGTTGAATTACCTTCACTTCCACTAGCCAAAACAACAGATTTCATCGATATAAACTCCAAGGGCTATACCATTTTCCACCATGTAAAGGATTACCTAAAGCTAAACCAAAATGTAAATGTGTTCCAGTTGAAGATCCACTACTACCCATATGGGCTATTTGTTGACCTTTAGTTACTTTGTTGCCAACTGACACCATCAAATCAGTAGTTAAATGTGCATACATTGTATAAAAATTATTTGCATGTTGTATAACTATATAATTACCATAACTCATTCCACACATACTTCCATACCAACCATAATTAGCACAGTTAGTATTTGTAGCAATAACGGTACCACTTTGAGCAGCATAAATAGGTGAGTTAAATCCTGTACCTGAAATATCTAATGCATTATGGAATTCTCCCCATCGCCATTCATAATTAGTCGTAATAATATACGGTGTAATTGTAGGCCAAGACCAAGTCATACCAGTATCGATATAATCACCATGAGTACCACCTATATTATAGCTATAGCTAGGACCAACGGATGTAATTTCATCAACAGCTTCTCTAATTGTTACACTACTTATAACATTAGCATCCTGAGCACGTTCACCGTTTATAACTCTTACTTCTTGTGTAATTCTCTCTAACCCAGTAACCCCTTCTTGAGTAACTTTTTTAGTTCCAACTTTCATAGAATTATCAACAACAGTTGTTTTAGTAAATGCCTGCTCAACATCTTCAGTAACCCTAACTTCTTGATAAAGTGTCAAAATAGGGTTAATAACTCCATTTGATAGAGAATCACCTATTGCTAAAACAGCATTTTCACTCCGATACTTTGGATTAGCAATTAAAAGTTCTCGAACATTTAATTTACTAGCTTCAGCTATTGAAGCTAAAGTGTCTCCTTTTTGAACAATGTAACTTTTAGTTGGTTCCGTTGTCCCATAAAGTAAATATTGTGTTAATTCATCAGCATCTGTAAAAATTTTATCATGTACAGAAACATAAGCTTTTTTAATAGTAATATTTTCTTCAAATTCCATATGTTTAATTATTGATCCAACATCTACAACTTCGTTTTGCGTATTATTTATATAATTTTGATAATCATTTTCATCAACAAAAGTAGTAATAAACTTATGCTCAGCTTCTTTATAAACGTCACTATCTAACACTTGAATTTTAGTAATTTTTTCTTCTTCATTTTCTGTAGCAGGAGAAGTTATTGTAATCAAATACCCTTCAACAGTAAAATCACTTTTCTCTTTAATTTTATTATAAACTTCACTTGCTGAAACAACATTTTCATCATAAGTAACATACTCTAATATATCAAAACCGTTTGGTGGATAAACTTGTGAAACATCATAAGTATCCTTAATATCTTGTTGTTCCTCATTTATCATATTTAATAATTCATCTTTATCATTTATAAGCCCTAATTTTTCACCATTTAAATACACTTGATAAACATCTTTAGGAACATTATTTTTCTTTGGAAAACCAATAAAAGCAAAAACGCCAATTAAAATAACTATAATAATTCCTATTGAAATTTTATGCTTAGTTTTCATAAAACACTTCCTTTAATCTTTAATATTATAACATAAAAAAAAGGAATGTAAAATGATATAAAAAGCATAAAAGATTATACAATTTTAAAAATATTTCATTTTATATTCCACTAGATATTATGGCATTAAAACTACTCGGAAACTACCATAACTATGAGCACGGCCATCAAGAGTGGCTGCTGCAAATAAACCTGCATCTGTTCCTCCATACCAACCACTACCACGATGAAACCATGTAGCAATTGTATTAACAAACCATGAACAATCAGCGTACCAACTTCCTATTTGTCTTGTTTCATTTATATATTTTATTGTATTAAATGGCCCAGTTTCTCCTGTCGCATCACCTAAGATTCTTCGTTGAAATTTTGTATTAATTGTTGAATAAATATATGTGTCGTAATATTTTTTGTCTGGAAAATCATAACCTCCAGTTAATGACGTTTTTCCTGATGTATCACTACACGTTGAACAACCAAATGTGCCATTAAAACCTGAATTATATATGCTATTTTGGCCACTCATTGGTTGACCATTTTCATCTAACATAATTCCCATGACATATTCCCAGGCTCCTCCTGACATATCATAGATTCCTGTAATATTATTTGTTGTACTAGCTAAAGTACTATTTGGATATGCTGTATTACAACTACCATCATTGCAATATTTATTACATTCTTCATTTATTGTACTGTAACCACATGTTGGTTCATTATTTGCTGCATATCCTGTTATATGGGATAAATTGCTGTTAAACCTTACACTTGTTGCACTTCCATATTTACTGTGTTGTAAATAGGCTACTGCTCCCCATTCTGTATTCTTCATCATATGACTATCTAAATTTCTTTTGTAATCATAACTTGTATAAAACATATTTGCTGCTTGAATACTTCGCCATGAGCTTACATTTGGTTTTATTTGAATCGCTTCTCCATTTCTAACATTATAATTTGATGTTAATGTTGTCCCAGTTTCAAACTTACCTACCCAAAATCCTGTACTTGGTATACTTAGGAATGCTGGATGCGTCATGTAGTCTCCTACTTGACAGGACCCAGTTGCTCCACTTTCCATTGGCGTTGTACATTCACCAATTTTTTCATCACTAGTATTGTAATCACCAAAAATGACTGGTATTTCATGGACTTTACTTTCGTCTATTGATGTTAAATCTTGATACTCACCTAAATCCCATAATTGATAACGGTATCTTGGGATCCAAACAAAATAACTTTCGATTATTTCTTCTGGAATTACTTCATTTGCTTCATAATTTATTTTATTTGTAAAATCTACATATTTTAATAATCCGTTACTATTTATTATTTTTCCTTCACTTAATGCACTAATTTCTTCTTCTGTTATTGCACGGTTATAAATTGTAGCCTGATATACATTCATATTAGAAAAACCTGTATTATTACCTATTTGTGGATTTGCACCAATTAAAAACGACATTGGTGATGGTTTTATATTCCCAGACATACTTAAATTTCCGACGGTTTCGCCATTTATAATCAATTTCATTTCTGTTCCATCATAAATTCCAATAACTGTATATATTTTTTTCATTTCTAACTTAGGACCTTTTAATACTTCATATTTATTAGAATTTTCATTGTAAATTTCAAAAGAAATACTATTAGTATTAAAAAAACCTAATCCTGATGTTTCTACATTATTATAAAGCTCATAAACCCCATCAGTTTTTAAAGAAAATTTTAAAGATATTGTTACTTGATTGCCAAAATCATAATTTTCTAAACCTAGATCTATATAATCATCTACTCCATCAAATGATACATATCCATCTTCTTTTGTGGCTCCATAAACATTTCCTTCTATATTTAATACATCATAACTATTTCTTGTTATAACTGCATTGGCCCAATTTTTATCAGCATAACTATACCATGGAGTTTCTAAATTTGCTTTTTTGACTGTTCCATCACTATCTATTGTGACTGGTATTAATTCATCTTTGATTATTGGATCTGCTCCATTTAATATTCCTTCTGTATATGTCTTAGTAAAATGAATATCACATTTGGTTGGATATGTTGTTACATTTTTTACTACTGGACTCCAACTTACACTATCCCAATTTATATATGCTCCGTTTGTACAGCTACTTTTTTCTAAATCATAGTAATAACCACTATCTTTTGATGGTATATTTTTCGTTTTTTCTTCACCTAAATATATTGCTAATTCTACATTTTCTAAATTATCTAATTGTTTCTGAGTTTCTTTTTTATTCAATATACCCCCCCCCCAGAACAACTAGACTGGTTAGGAGGATTAAAAATGTTATTCTTTTTTTCATAACTTTTATTCCTACTTCCTACATATTTTAACTATATCATTTTTTTATTTTATTTTCAATT
>ERZ1643251.755-NODE-755-length-41958-cov-42.580293_pt1 | contig 41958 bp, 39 predicted proteins | sample MGYA00579261_ERZ1643251 | MGnify/ENA primary metagenome ERZ1643251 (study PRJEB29033, sample SAMEA4952267) | chicken gut metagenome | biome: Broiler Chicken; feature: Gastrointestinal Tract; material: Caecum | place: Ireland | collected 2018 | study: Broiler... | reverse complement strand
TTTATAATGATGAATGGCATTTAATAAGTTCTTCATTTTCGGGAGATACAGAAGCTCCTATTATATCAATTGATCCAAGTACTATAACATTGACAATAGATGAAGTAGATGGTTATGATTTTATGACTGGTGTTAGTGCTAATGATAATATTTCATCATCAAATAATATTAATATTAGAATTGTTCAAAATAATGTAAAAAATACACCGGGAAGTTATTCTATTATTTATGGTGCTCAAGATGAAGCAGGAAATATGTCAATTGCTGTTAGAATAGTAATAGTAGAAAACAATAATTTTTCAATAGTTGTAAATAATGTTGATGGTGGAACTGTAGACGTTGCAAACACAGCAAAATCAGGAAGTGTTGTAAACTTTACTGCAAGCGTTCAAAACACTGACTGGGATACTTATAGTTATCAAGGTATGAATATAAAATCAATGAGTGGTGAAATTTTACATACATTAAGCTCCAATCAATTAGCTTTTGAAATGCCAAACCAAAATATTATTTTGGAACCTATTTTTAACAAAACTGGTACTTACATTGTAAAAAATGGTGTAGTTAATTCGCAGACTATTAGTAATTATTCATCAAGTTTGCAGAGTAAAACATATATATCACATAATACAAAAAATGATACTTCCAGAACCACTGTTTCAGGAAATAATAAAAATAATATTGGCATAATTGATGTTACAGGATTTTCATATGTTGATGCAGAACTTTCTGTTTCATATTCATCTACAGGCAACATATGGTCTTATACTGGGACTTCTAGTGTTTCTTTAGGCTCAAAGACACTCTATTCTCATTCTTCTGATGTAACTAGTTTTACCATACCTATTACAAATTTTGATATTAGTTCTATGAGCGGAAAACAGACAATTTCTTTGTCGACAAATTTAAAGTATACTTGTACAAATTGGTGGTATGACCAAAATACAACTGGGACAGTAACAATATCGTTAAAAAATTTTTATTTACACAATTAACAAAAATGTAGATAAATAATTTCTACATTTTTTTGTAAAGCAATTTTATATGTAGTTTAATATATTAAAAATATGGTATAATAATTTATAGGATGTGATGGTATGAGAAAAATAAGAATAGGTAGAGTATTAATTTTTTTGGTTGCTGCTATTTTAGTTTCTTTTGCGTGTTTCACTTTAATTATTAATTTATTTAAAGGTGTTGGTAATTTAATAACTAGTGATAAGATGTTTGTAGCCTCTTCTAATTTAACTGTACCTTTATATGATATGAATTTTAATGAGGTTGATAAGATTACAAGAGGAACTGAATTGATAGTATCTGATAAAACAACTAATAATGAAAAAGAATATTATAAAATTAAATATAATAAAAATGAATATTATATTTCAGTAGATGATTTAGTTAAAGAAGAAAAAGATATTGTAAAAGAAAAAGAAATGTATGTAAGAAGTTCTTTAACTTTATATGAAGATATAAATAGTATAAAAATAAAAGGATTAGTCGAAAAAGGTGAAAAAGTAGAAGTATTGGGTTATGATGAATTAAATAGTGATGGAAGTGTTGATGTATATAAAGTTAAATATAATGATCAAGAGGGTTATGTTTACGGTAAGTATTTAGTTAATAATCATGAAGATTCTATAAAGAATTATGATGAAGAAGATAGTTATCAAATTCATAAAAAAAGAGGAGATTCATGGGGAGGAGGAGATGCTGGTAGTTTAGATTATTATCCTTATGAAAAACCTAAATTTGAAGACAATGTTATGCCTAGTGAAGTAAGAAGTTTATATATGAATGCTGGTGTTATTAAAAATGTTGATGAATATATTAAATTAGCTAAAGAATCAGGTATTAATGCTATAGTAGTTGATATTAAGGATAATACTTCTCCTGGATATCCTGCAAATGCGATGAAAGAATATTCTATTACTAATTATGAAAAAGCAATAAATAGTTATGAAGATTATAAAAATGCAATTAAAAAAATAAAAGATGCGGGATTATATGTTATAGGAAGAATAACAGTATTTAAAGATAGTTATTATTCTAAAGATCATCCTGAAGATACAATATTGGATACTGCTACTGGTAAATCATATAACCATGATGGATCTTATTGGCCAAGTGCGTTTAATCGAGATGTATGGGAATTTAATGTTAGTTTAGCTATCGAGTCAGTAAAAGAGATGGGATTTAATGAAATTCAATTTGATTATGTAAGATTTCCTGATCGAGTTAAATCATTAGAAGATGCTGGAAAAATAGATTACAATAATACATATGATGAAACTAAAGCTCAAGCTATTCAAAGATTTGTTATGTATGCTTGTGATGAAATTCATAAATATGGTGCTTATGTTTCAATTGATGTATTTGGTGAATCAGCGCATACTTATGTAACTCCTTATGGTCAATATTGGCCTGCTATAAGTAATGTAGCCGATGTTATAAGTGGTATGCCATATCCAGATCACTTTAATACTTATGAATATGGCTTTAAAGAACCTGTTTGGACAATTCCTTATGATTTATTATATCTATGGGGTAATGAATTTGTTATGAATAGACAAAGTGAAATTCCTTCTCCTGCTATAGTTAGAACTTGGATACAAGCTTATGATTCAATCAAATCACCTTATGTTACTTATGATGCTAGTATGGTTTCTAAGGAAATTCAAGGTTTATATGATGCTGGCTTAACTGGTGGATTTATTACTTGGAATGGTAGTTCAAGTTTAACTAAATATAAAGAAATTTCTAGTGCTTTTGGAAAGGAATACTAAGATGAAAAAAATTATTTTAGATGAAACAGAATATGTACTGGAAAAAGAATATAAAAATGGTTTTGATTTAACTGAATTAACAAATAGATATACTGATTATTTTAAAGATTATGATTATATATTGGGTGATTGGGCTTATAATAAATTAAGATTAAAAGGTTTTTGTAATAAAGATAATGAATTATTTAATGAAATCAATGATTATAGTAATATAGATAAATATATTAAAGATAATTGTGCATATGACTGTAAATATTTTATAATAAAGAAGAAATAATCTTCTTTTTATTTTGATTTTATAGTAAAATATTATAATGGTGGTTAAAATGAATGCATATGATTTTGATAATACAATATATGATGGAGAAAGTATATATGATTTTTTTATATTTTGTTTAAAAAAAGATATATGGTTAATTAAATTTTTTCCTTTAGTTTTATTTAGATTAATTGAATATAAATTAAATTTATTAAAAATTGAAAAAATATATCAAACTTGTGAAGTGATAATTAATTCGTTTCTTAAACATTCAAAATTTAATTATGATGAATTAATAGAAGAATTTTGGAAAGTTAATCATAAAAAATTAAAAAAAGAGTTTTTAGATATGTTAAAAGAGGATGATTTAATTATAACAGGGTGTCCTAATTTTTTGATTGATTATATTAAAGAAGAATTAAAAGTTAAAAATATCATTTGTACAGATTTTGATTTAAGAAATAAAAAGGTTAATTTTATTTGCTTTGGAAAAAATAAAGTAATTGCTTTTAAAAAGAAATATAAAAATAAAATTAATAAATTTTATACCGATTCTTTAGCTGATGTTCCATTTATGCAATTAGCTAATGAAGTTTATTTTGTAAATAAAAATAGCATTAAAAAAATTGATAAATCAAAATATATTTAATTTACAATATTTAAAAAAAATGGTAAAATTAATAATAGGTGGTTAAGATGAACGATATATATAAATCTTATCTAGATAAGGTAATGGAATTATGGAGGTTACTTTGAAGTAGATAAAAAAATAGAAAATATAAAACATTTAGAAAATAAGATGAATGAGCCTAATTTTTGGGATGATTCTAATAAAGCTACAAGTATTATTGATGAAGTTAATAATTTAAAAAAAATAGTTGAACGAATAAGTAATTTAAAAAACAAAATTGAATCTAATTTAGAATTATTAAATAGCGATGATGATGAGTTTATTGAATTAGTAACTAGTGAAGTTGACGATATTAAAAATGAATTAGATGATTTGGAAATATTTGTTTTATTAAATGGTCCTTACGATAAATATAATGCGGTATTAGAAATTCATCCTGGTGCTGGTGGTACTGAAAGTTGTGATTGGGCTAATATGTTATATAGAATGTATACTAGATGGTGTGAAAAGCATAATTACAAATATGAAATAATTGATGAACAAAAAGGTGAAGAAGCAGGAATTAAAAGTGTTTCAATGATTATATATGGAATGAATATTTTTGGATATTTAAAAAATGAAAAAGGTGTTCATAGATTAGTTAGAATTTCACCATTTGATTCAAATGCCAGACGTCATACTTCTTTTGCTTCAGTAGATGTTACTCCTTACATAGTAAATGAAGATATTGATATTGAAATTAAACCAAATGATATTAGAGTTGATGTGTATAGAAGTAGTGGCTGTGGTGGCCAAGGAGTTAATACAACTGATTCAGCTGTTAGAATAACGCATCTTCCTACTAAAATAGTTGTTACTTGTCAAAATGAAAGAAGTCAAATTCAAAATAAAGAGAAAGCTTTAGAAGTATTAAAAAATAAATTATATCAATTAGAAATTGAAAAAAAAGAAAAGGAATTAAAAGAATTAAAGGGTGAACAAGCTGATATAAATTTCGGATCACAAATTAGAAATTATGTTATGCATCCTTATTCTTTAGTTAAAGATTTAAGGACTAATGTAGAAACTAGTAATGTTTTAAAAGTACTAGATGGTGATATTGATTTATTTATTAATAGTTGTTTGAAAGGAATTAGATAGTATGTTTTTTAAGAAGAAGAAAAAAGTAATTGTTAGAAAAAATAGTTGGTTATTAGATTTCGCTATCTTTTTATTAGGAGCAACTATCTTTGCTATTTCTTTTAACTTATTTTTGTTACCTAATAATATTGCTGTGGGATTTAGTGGTTTATCTGTTATTGTTAACAGTGTTTGGGGAATTAAGCCATCTGTATTTTTATTTATAAGTTATATATTTTTAGGTATATTAAGTTTTATATTTTTAGGTTTTCATTCAACTAAAAAAGCAGTTATTGGATCAATGATTTATCCTATACTAGTAGAATTAACTTCTTATATGAATGCATATTTTGATTTTTATGGAATTGAAAAAATAGTTTTAGTGTTCTGTGGTGCAATATTTAGTGGCTTTGGCTCTGGTTTAGTATATAAAGTAGGCTATTCTACTGGTGGAACAGATATTATAAATATGCTTATATCTAAGTTTTTTAAAAGACCAATTGGTACTTGTCATGTTATAAGTAATGCTTTTATTATAGCTATTGGTTATCTTATATTTGGTATATCAACTGTAATTTATTCAATAATTGTTGTTTATGTTATGAGTATAATCATTGATAAGGTAATGATTGGTATTTCTGAATCTAAAACATTTAAAATTATAACTACTAATGAAACCGATGTTAAGAAATTTTTAATTAGTAAGTTAAGTCATGGAGTTACAGTGTTAAATGCAAGAGGTGGTTACACAGGTAATGTTGTTAAAATGATTTATTGTGTTGTACCAACTCGTGAATATTTTGCAGTAAAGGAAGGAATACTTAGTTTAGATCCAGAAGCTGTTATTATGATATCAGATGTATACGAAGTTATAGGGAATAAATAGGAAGGTGTTGTTATGGATTTAATTAAAATAAAAGATGTTGATAAAACATATAAAACTGGTGTTACAGCGGTTTATAATTTAAGTTTAAACATTGAAAAAGGTGAATTTGTCTTTGTTATTGGGTCAACTGGTTGTGGTAAATCTACTTTAATTAAAATGTTATATCGTGAAGAAAAACCTACTAATGGAACAATTAATATTGGTGGAATAAATGTTAGTAAATTAAAAAATAGAAATGTTTATAAATTAAGAAGAAAAATTGGGGTTGTTTTCCAAGATTTCAAATTATTGCCAAAATCTACAGTATATGAAAATGTAGCTTTTGCTCTAGAAATATTTGGATTACCTAATTCAGAAATTCATTCTAAAGTTTTAAAAGCATTAGAGTTGGTTGGATTAAAACATAAAGCTAAAAATTATCCTAATCAATTATCTGGTGGGGAACAACAAAGAGTCGCTATTGCTCGTGCTATTGTAAATGGACCTAAATTATTAATATGCGACGAACCTACTGGAAATTTGGATGAAAATACTAGTATGGAAATAATGAAAGTTTTAGAAGAAATTAATAAATTAGGTACAACAATTATTATGGTTACTCATGATACTGAAATTGTTAATAAAATGAAAAAAAGAGTTATTTTATTAGATTCAGGTAGAATTGTTAAAGATTATAAGGAAGGAGAATATAATCATGAAGGCTATTAGAATTTTAGGTCGAAATATTCGTGATTCATTTAAAAGTGTATTTCGTAATTTTTCTCTTTCTTTAGCAAGTATTGCTTGTATTATCATAACTTTAATAGTTGTTTCAATTGCGATGATTTTATCATTTAATGTTAATAATTTTACTAAAGCTGTGGAAAAAGATATGACTATTGTTGTATTTTTAAATCGTGATGTTAGTTTAGAAAGAATTGAAGAAATAAAAGATGAAATAAAAGTAATTAATTATATTGAATCTGTAAGTTTTCAAGATAAAATGGAAATTTCAGAAGAAATGAAAGAAGATAGTAGTGATTTAGGTAGTTTGTTAGATAAATATGATGATCGTGAAACAAATCCTTTAGCTGATACTTTCCATATTAAAGTAACTGATATCAATAAAATTGAAGAAGTAGCAAAAGAACTTGAAAAAATTGATGGTGTTATGAGTGTTAAATATGGAGAAGGAATGGTTGAACAATTAGTATCTGTATTTGATATTGTTAAAAAAGTAAGTTATGCTGTTGTTATTGCTTTAATAGTAGTTACTGCTTTCTTAATTTCTAATACAATTAAAATTACAATCTTTTCTCGTAAAAGGGAAATTGAAATTATGCGTTTGGTAGGTGCTTCTAATATTAATATTAAAATACCATTTATTTTTGAAGGTTTATTCCTAGGATTATTTGGATCTATTATTCCATTATTAACAACAATAATTGGTTATGAAGCATTATATAAAGCATTTAATGGTCAAGTTATTTCACCATTCATTCAATTAATAGTACCATTACCATTTACTTATATAGTATCATTAGTTTTGATTGCTATTGGTATATTAGTAGGTATGTTTGGTTCTTGGCGTGCAGTTAAGAAATATTTAAAAATTTAATTCCTTTTTAGGAATTTTTTTCTGTAAAAAAAGGAAATGATAAAGTTTTGGCTAATATAACTAATAGAAGATAATATAGACAAACAAAAATATGTTTGGTATAATTTAAGAAAGGTGAAATATATGGAATTAGAAAAAATTAAGGGAATTGGTCCTAAAACTGCTAATATATTAAGAAGATTAGGAATTAATAATAGTTATGATTTAGTAACTTATTATCCATTTCGTTATGATATTATTAAAAGAACTGATTTAAATGATGAAAAAGTTATATTAGATGGAATTGTAGAAAGTAATGCGGTTGTAACATATTTAAGAAATCATAAAGATAAAATGCAGTTTAGATTAAATATTGGTAAATTAGTTGATGTTGTTATATTTAATCGTGGATTTTTGAAAAATAAAATAGTTGTTGGAACTAAATTAATTATATTTGGTAAATATGATAAGAAAAAAAATATTATTGTTTGTAGTGATATAAAATTTGGTTTATTGGGTAGTGAAACTAAAATAGAACCAGTCTACCACGTTACTACAGGTATTAATAGTAGTCAATTAAATAATATAATTAATATGGTTGATGAAGATATAGTTGATTATATTCCTAGTTATTTAAATGATAAATATGAATTGCCTAGTAAAGATTTTTGTATTAAAGAAATACATAATCCTCATAATGAAATAATGCTTAAAAAAGCTATTAATAAATTAAAATATGAAGAATTATTTTTATTTATGTTAAAAATGAATTATTTAAAATCTAAAAAAGTTCAAGATGGATTAATTAGAAATGTTGATAAAAATAAAGTATTAGATTTTATTAATAATTTACCTTTTAAATTAACTCCTGATCAAATTAAATCAGTAGATGATATATATAATGATTTAACATCTAATAAAAGAATGAATCGATTATTACAAGGTGATGTTGGAAGTGGTAAGACAATAGTTTCTTTTATTGCTTTATATATTAATTATTTAGGTGGATATCAAGGAGCTTTAATGGCGCCTACCGAAATATTAGCTAGGCAACATTATAATAATTTAGTTAAATTGTTACCTAATTTAAAAGTGGGTTTGTTAATAGGTAAATTGAAAGCTAAAGAAAAAAAAGAAATATATGGTGGATTACTAGATGGTAGTATTGATGTTGTAATAGGTACTCATGCTTTAATAAGTGAAGAAGTTAAATATAAAAACTTAGGTTTAGTTATCACCGATGAACAACATAGATTTGGAGTTAATCAAAGAAGTAATTTAAAAAACAAAGGTATTATGCCAGATGTTTTATATATGAGTGCGACACCAATCCCAAGAACATATGCAATTACTTTATTTGGTGATATGGATATTTCTAGTATTAAAACTAAACCTGCTGGTAGAAAAGAAATTATAAGTTATCTTAAAAAAGAAAGTGAAATTAAAGATGTTTTAACTAAAATGTATGAAGAATTGAAATCTAATCATCAAGTATATGTTATTGCGCCTTTAATTGAAGAAAGTGAGAAAATATCATTAGAAAACGTAAAAAAATTGCAAGATAAAATGAATTTAGCATTTGGCAAATTATATACGATTGATGTTATGCATGGCAAATTATCTAATAAAGAAAAAGAAGCTGTCATGAATCGTTTTAAAAATAATGAAGTTCAAATATTAATTAGTACAACAGTTATTGAAGTTGGTGTAGATGTACCTAATGCTACTGTTATGGTTGTATTTGATAGTTATCGATTTGGTTTATCAGCACTTCATCAATTAAGAGGTAGAGTTGGTAGAAATGATTTACAATCATATTTCATCATGATTAGTGATAAAGAGGCAGAAAGATTAAAAATACTTACTAAAACTAATGATGGATTTGAAATAAGTGAAGCTGATTTTAAATTAAGAGGTAGTGGCGATTTGTTTGGCGTTAGACAAAGTGGTGATATGCAATTTAAATTAGCTAATTTAAAAAGAGATTTTAAAATGGTTGTTAAAGCTAAAGAAGATAGTTTAGAATTTATGAATAAAAAAGATTCTAAATATAATTATATATATGATGTTTTAAAACAGTTAGATAGTTTAGATTAATATATTGTGAAATAGTTTAGATTAATATATTGTGAAATACCTTGACAAATTGATATTAATTCTTTATAATTATAATTGCGTGGATAACACGCTTGGGTCTCTTACTACAATATCACGTGAGTTGACCCAACCAAACCCCCTGAGCCCCTAGAAATAGGGGCATTTTTTATAAAAAAAATTTAAAAACTGGACATTTGTATAAAATTATGATATATTATTAGCACATAAGTGATTATGTTATGTAGAAATACATATACTAATAATGCCTTATGGCAATAAAAAAGCTAGTGATTCCCACTATAAGAGGAACTAAAAAAAGAAGCGATTCCGGCTTTAACAGGACCTTAAAAAAGCGGCGATTCCGGCCATAACAGTGAACTAAAAAAAGAAACTAGAGAGCACACTCTAGTTTTATAATACTTTTTGGTATATAATTATTGAAGGTGATATTATGAAAAAATCTTTAATATTGGTTAAATTAGATACAGAATATTGTAATTATTTAAGAAAATTTGATGATAAAGTTCCTTACAATTACAATGAAAAAGAATTAAGGCCATTTGTAGGAGTATTATTTGAAGTAAATAATTGTAAATATTTCGCACCTTTATCTAGTCCTAAACCAAAACATTTAAAATTAAAATCCAAATTAGATTTTTTAAAGATTGATAATGGTAAATTAGGTGCAATTAACTTTAATAATATGTTGCCTGTTACAGAAAATAATATTATTAAATTAGATTTAGATAAAGAATGTTTAACTAAATCAGAAGAAAAATACACAAAATTATTAAAGGAACAAATTTATTGGTTAAATCGTAATGATGAAAAGTTATATGGCAGATCTAAAAAATTATATGATAAATATATAAATGGTACATTAGATTCAAATATTGCTAAAAGATGTTGTAATTTTAAATTATTAGAAGAAAAATGTAATGATTATAATAATGTAGCAGTATGAGATTATCAAATCTAAACATTAAAAATAGAAAAAAATTGTTTTATTAGTTTTCTTAAATTATTATAAATTGATACTTTGCTCCTAGAAAAGGAGCATTTTATGTATAATATTGACTCTCTACCTAACTATAGTGTTATTATTGTATTGAAAGGAGAAATGAAATGTATAAAATAAATGATTTTTCAAAAGAAACTAATATATCTATTCAAACGTTAAGATATTATGATAAAATTAATTTATTTAAACCTTCTTATGTTGATTTTTTTACTGGATATAGATATTATCAAGAAAATCAAATAAATGAATTAAAATTAATTAAAGAACTTAAAGATATAGGTTTATCATTAGAAAAAATCAAACTTTATTTAGAAACTCACAATAATAATATATTGTTAGATTATAAAAAGGAGATGAAAAATAAAATGGATAAAATAGATGAATTATTAAATAAAAAGGATAAATATACAATTAAACAATATGATTATAAAAAATATGTTGAGATTAATGGATTAAGACAGGCGGATTGTTGCCAAGCACTTGAGGTAAGAGATAATAACGCTACTTACTATATAATAGAAAAGAATAGTAAATTTTTTGATGATTTTGTTATATATACTGATGAAAAATGGATAACTATTAATAAAAGATATTTTAATGATGAATTATTAATTAAAACAATATTTGATTATATTAAAAATGAAGTGGGATATGATTATGTAATTATTTATGTTCCTAAAGAAGAAAGTGTAAATATACCTAAAGAATATAAAATTGAAACATCAGTTGTTAAACAAAAACAATGGTTTTATGATAAAATAAAGATATACTTATAAGGATTGGTATTTATGAATAGAATAATAATTGAATTTGATACATTTTTAGATAAAGGATTATTAGAATATTTAAAGACTATTGACGGTATAGAAAATTGTGATATAAACGAAGGTAAAATATCTATTGTTTATAAAGATAATATGTCATTGTTTGTTATAGTTAAAGAAATATGTTTATATTTAGATATACTAAGAAGGCCTTCAATTTTATCGTTTGATAAACATTTAACTAATAAATTAGAAGAGTTTAAATTAGTAATTAATGATTTATGTTGTGAATTTTGCCTTATGCATGATATTGAAGAATTATTGTATGTTGATGGAATTAATAGTGCTTATACAGATTATGATTTTGATGATAAAAATAATGTTGTAATATATATTACTTATGATAGTTCAATTATTTCTAAAGAAGAGTTAGATAAATTAAGTGAAGAATTTAATAATTAATTATTTAATTGAAAATTTAGATAAATAAAAAATTTAGCTCAAATTTAATTTTAGAAGCTATATGTTATTATAATAAGAAATATTTTGTTGATGAATTTTACAATTATGAGATAAAAAAGACTTTATAATTATTTAAGAAAACTAAATTTAAAAGTATTTAGTTTTTTATTTACATACATATGTTTGTATGTTATAATTAAATTGTAGGAGTTAGAAAGGAGAATTATGAATCAAGATAAAATGCATTTAATAAATAAAATATTTAATAATGAAACTATTAGAACTGTATGGAATAAAGATGAAGAAAAATATTATATTAGTATAGTTGATTTAGTAGGAGTATTATCTGAAAGTGATAGACCTAGAAAATATTGGAGTGATTTAAAAAGTAAATTAAAACAAGAAGGAAATGAAGTGTCCGAAAAAATCGGACAGTTGAAACTAAAATCTCAAGATGGAAAATACCGTTTGACTGATGTATGTGATATTGAAGAAATGTTTAGAATAATTGAATCTATTCCTAGTAAAAATGCTGAACCAATAAAACAATGGTTAGCTAAATTAGGTAAAGAAAGAATAGATGAAGTATTTGATCCTTCACTTACTATACAACGAGCAGTAGATACTTATAGAACAAAAGGTTATGATGAAGATTGGATTTTTAAAAGAATTAAAGGAATTCAAGAAAGAAAAAAACTAACTGATGTATGGAAAGATAATGGTATAGATAGTAATTTAGAATATGCCATATTAACAAATGATATTTATAAAGAATGGTCTAGAATGACAGCTAAAGAATATAAACAATATAAAGGATTAAGAAAAGAATCATTAAGAGATAATATGAGTGATATTGAAATAGCTCTTGCTGATATAGGTGAACTTACAACTAGAGAACTTGCCAAGAAACATAAACCAATTGGATTAGAAGAAAATAGGAAAATTGCTAAAGAAGGTGGACAAGTTGCTAGTAATACTAGAAAAGATATTGAATCAAGACTAGGTGAATCTGTTGTAATAAAAGATAATTCATTAAGTTATCAATATATAGATGAATCTAAACAAATAGAAAATAAGTAGGATATAAATTTAAAAATTTGTTTTAAAAAATAGTTCAAATTTTAATTTTTATAGTATAATAATGGCAATGAAAGCGCTAGTACAGGCTTTATTAGTTTTGTATTGGCGTTTTTATGTAGTTAGGAGTGATAAAAATGAATTTTACATTTAATATTGAAAAGGGTAAGTTTAATATAGTAGAAAGGGAAAAAATCGAAAGAAGTCTAAAAGGCAAAAGTACAATCGACTTATTAAATGATTATATAGTGTTCGATATTGAAACTACTGGTTTAGATAGTACGTATGATGAAATTATAGAAATAGGTGCTATAAAAGTACATAATAATACTATTATTTCTACATTTAATAGTCTTGTAAAACCTCAAAATGAGATTGATGAATATATAACAAAACTTACAGGAATAACTAATAAAATGGTGAAAGATGCACCAACAATTGAAGAAATTTTACCTGATTTTATGAAGTACATTGGGGATGGTATATTAATAGGCCATAATGTTAATTTTGATATAAATTTTATATATGATAATCTTTATAGAAATAAATATAATGTTATAACAAATAATTTTATAGATACAATGAGAATTGCTAGAAAATTGTTACCGGATTTATCACATCATAGATTAATAGATTTAACAGATTTTTTTGAAATAGATATAGCCAACAATCATAGATCATTAAAAGATTGTGAAATTACAATGAAGGCTTATGAGAATTTGAAAAAATTAGCATTAGAAAAATATTATGATATAGAAAAATTTAAAGATGCATTTAAAAAACATAAAAATAATTTAAAAGCAAGTGATATAGTTTCAACTAAAACAGAATTTGATGTAGATAATTTATTTTATGATAAATATGTTGCAATTACTGGGACATTAGAAAAAATGTTAAGAAAAGAGGCTATGCAAATAATAGTTGATTTAGGAGGACATGTTGAAGATAATGTTACTCAAAAAACAAATTATTTGATTTTAGGTAATAATGATTATAATCCTATTTTAAGAGGTAAAAAAAGTTCTAAATTAATAAAAGCGGAAAATTTAAAATTAGAAGGAAAAGATATTCAAATTATTTCAGAAAATGTATTTTTTGATATTATAGATGATTATGTTGAAATATAAAAAATGTAACTATGAATATAAAAATGTTTATTGAAAGGAGTTAAAATGAATTCTAATAAATTAAAAAAAATAATATATAGCATATTAAAGGAAGTACTTGAAGGAGATAATATTCCAACAGCAAAGGATTATGATATATCCGATGAACAATTTGTTGAAATTGTTATGTTAATGGTAAATGAAGGTTATTTAAATCATAAAAGAGTTTCCTTTTTTGTAGATGGTGGTTTATATATTCAAAAATCCGTTGATACTTTGACAATGAAAGGTATAGAATTTTTAGAAGAAAATACTAAATGGTCTAAATTATATAAAGGAATAAAAGAATTTAGAAATTTTCTTCCGCTTTAGTGATATAGGTGTTAAAAAATGAATGTAGATATAGAAAAATTAATCGATGCTGTTAATAAAATTTCTTCAAAAGATTTTTGGGACTATTTAGTTTTTGTTGTTCCATCAATTGCAACTATTATTACTACTTTAATTAATGTTTGGTTGGTAAATAAAAATACAAATAAACAAATAACAAATCAAAATAAGGAAACATATAGACCCAGAATAAGATTAAAAAATATTAAAGTTGTAGAACATAACATTAATGACAGATATTTATATGCTTACTCAGCTGGATTTAAAGGAAGTGAAAATGGAATAAGTTTGTATGTCAATATTACATTGGAAAATATAGGTAATGGAATAGCAAATGATCTTTCATTTTACATGTTAAATAGTGGATATAAATGTTTAGGAATTCAAGTAGATAATAAAGATGAAAATCAAATCTTAAATTCAACTATAGAAATACCAAAAGATAAAATAGAAACAATAAAGTTTTTATTTAATTTTAATAGAAAACAATTAAATAAAGATAAAGATTCAATTGATACAGATGATGCTATATTATTAATTTGTAATTATAAAGATTTAAATGATAACAATTATAAAATATTAATTGGATATATTTTAAAAAAATATGAACCATTTAAACTTGAATTAACTGAGTATGATGAAATATATAAAATATATAATGATGGGAAATATAGCATGTATTATTACCAAGAAAATACAGATTCTTATAATTGTATGGTAGAAAAAGATGCATATAAAGATAATTATAAAAAAGTATTGTTAGACATAAAAAACAACCGATGAAAATTAATCATCGGTTTTATTATCGTCTAATTTATCTATAACGCTTATAACATGATCTAAAGTAGTGAATAAGTTTTTAAAGTTTCTTCTATTTTTGTGTGTTGTAAATATTGTACAACAACTTGAATATTAGAACCTTGATTGATAAGTAGGGAAGGCATGAGTGTCTAAAATCATGTATTCTAATTTATTTAAATCCATTTTTTCTCACTTTAAATTCTTGTGATCGGCTAGAGCATTACTACTAATTGGGAAAGCATCTTCAGCAACAAATAAATTATCATTAAATCGATTAATCTTTTTAGCCTCTAATTTGGCCTTTTTAGGGATTTTTATAAGAACTTTGCACATCTTATACAAGTTTGAGTTTTAGGAATTACCAATATGAATTTTTTAATATTTCCACAACGATTTGTTATTTGTTTTTTTATGCTTTGTAAATCTCAAATAATTTTGCAATCTTAGTTAAATAAATTTAACATATTTTTAGTTTAATTATAATATATAATAAGTAATTATTTCAGACATTATGTATGTGTAAATAAGAATATCATAATCATCAATAAATGGTTTTAAGACACATTAAATTCATCGTCACTAATGTCACCATTATTCTCCTCCCATAGTTGTTATTTTAATCACTTATATCTAAAAAATTGCAAGTATTTTAGGCAAATGCTAAGAAAAAAATGCTTTTTGTGATAAAATGATATATGTAAGAGAGGTAGTTAGTATGGAAAAATCAGTACAAAGTAAAATAGATGCTGTTTGGAATACATTTTTTGCAGGTGGAGTTGCAAATCCATTAACAGTAATTGAACAAATAACATATTTATTGTTTATAAAGGCATTAGATGAAGTAGAAACTAATAATGAACAAACAGAGCAACTTTTAGGAGTAAAGTTTAATAGATTATTCGATGAAGAACATCAAGATTGTAGATGGAGTAAATTCAAAAATATGTCAGCAAAAGAAATGTTTAATGTTGTATCGACAAAAGTGTTTCCGTTTATAAAAAATCTTCAACCAAGTAAAGAATCATCTTTTTCTAGATATATGGAAAGTGCAATATTTGTAGTACCAACTCCATTAGTTTTGGAAAAAGTAGTAACGCAATTAGATTCTATACCTATGAAAGAAAGAGATACAAAAGGTGACATATATGAGTATATGTTATCTAAATTATCAACATCAGGAGATTTAGGTCAATTTAGAACTCCAAGAAATATTATAAGAATGATGGTTGAGTTAATTAAGCCTAATCCTAATGATATAATTTGTGATCCAGCTTGTGGTTCAGGTGGATTCTTAGTTGAAGCAGGTGAATATTTAAGAGAAGTACATAAGGATTTATTTAATACAGAAAATTTAAAACATCATTATAATAATTCTATGTTTTATGGATTTGATACAGATTCTACAATGTTAAGAATTGCTGCAATGAATATGATGCTTCATGGTATAGATAATCCTAACATTGTTTATAAAGATTCAGTATCAGAAGATAATAAAGAAGAAGAAAAATATTCTGTTATTTTAGCTAATCCGCCATTTAAAGGTACAATCGATACAGAAAGGACTGCACCAAATTTATTAAAAGTTTGTAATACTAAAAAGACCGAACTATTATTCTTAGCATTATTTTTAAGAACTTTAAAAATAGGTGGCAGATGTGCTTGTATCGTACCTGATGGAGTTTTATTTGGAAGTAGTAATGCTCATAAATCAATTAGAAAAGAAATAGTAGAAAAAAATAAATTGGAAGCAATCATCTCAATGCCAAGTGGAGTGTTCCAACCATATGCCGGAGTATCAACAGCAGTAATGGTATTTACTAAAACAACAACAGGTGGAACTGATAAAGTGTGGTTCTACGACATGACAGCAGATGGATTCAGTTTAGATGCAAAAAGAATTAAAATTTCAGAGAACGATATCCCTGATATTATAGAAAGATATAATAATCTTGATAAAGAAATAGATAGGGCAAGAACAGATAAATCTTTCTTTGTTACAAAAGAAGAAATAGCATTAAATGATTATGATTTATCAATAAATAGATACAAAGAGATTGTTCAAGAAAAAGTTGAATATGAAAATCCAAAAGTTATTTTAAAGCAAATAATAGATATGGAAGAAGAATTCCAAAAGCGATTGAAAGAGCTAGAGGAGTTGTTGTAATGAAATTATTTGATGTATGTAGGATAGGTGGACGTCCTGTGAAAAAGTACGCAGGATTAAAAAAGTATATTGCTACAGGTAATATCATAAATAATGATATTGCATCATTTCAAATGATAGAATACAATAATAAACCTTCTCGTGCTAATGTGGAAATACAAAGTAATGATGTGTTATTTGCAAAAATGATAGATACTGTAAAAGTATTAAAAGCAAATGATAATAATATAAATAATATATATTCTACCGGTTTTTATTGTATCACTCCTAATGATAATGTGTTGCAGGATTATTTATATTTGTATTTTAATTCGGAATATTTTAATTTACAAAAAAACAAGTATTGTGCAGGTGCAACGCAAAAAGCAATTAATAATGATGGATTAAGTAAAATAAATATTAGGAATTTACCAACAATAGAAGATCAAAAATCAATTGTAAAAAAAATATATAATATTGAAAATTTAATCAAAATAAAAAAAGATGAAATATTAAAGTTAGAATCATTAATCAAGTCACAGTTTGTTGAGATGTTTGGTGATTATAAATCTATTTTTCAAAACTGGAATAATGCATTAGTTAATGATATAGCAGATGTTACTGTTGGAATTGTTATAACACCATCAAAGTACTATACAGATAGTAATGGAGTAAAAACTTTTAGATCTTTAAATATTGGAAAAATGAAAATTAAGGATACAGATTGGGTATATTTATCGAAAGAAGGAAATCAAATTAATCAAAAATCAATCTTAAAAGAAAATCAAGTGTTGGTTGTTAGAAGTGGTAAGCCAGGAGTAAGTTGTGTGATTACAAAAGAATATGAAGGATGTAATGCAATAGATGTTATCATTACAACCCCTAGTATTGAAAAAATAAATCCGGTTTATTTAGCAAGTTTTACTAATTATGAACCTGGAATGAATCAAATAATTAATGGACAAAATGGTGTTGCACAAAAACACTTTAATGTTAAATCGTATCAAAATCTAAAAATTGCATTACCACCAATTGATCTTCAAAATCAATTTGCTCAAATAGTAGAACAAATTGATAAACAGAAATTTGAATTTGAAAAGAGTTTGAAAAAATTAGAAGAATTGCAAGCATCATTAATGCAAGAGTACTTTGGATAAAGCACTCTTTTTTAATGCGAAAATCATCTGCTTATTAGGAAAATTTGCGATTTTATGTTAAAATTATATTGTAATGTTTACTTAGGAGTTGGGATATGTATGAGAACAAATTTTGATTTTATTATTGATGTTAGATTAAATGATATAAAGAATGCTTGCATTGAAGCAGAAAAAGGATTAATTGTTACTTCGACAACTTGTGCTATCATGTCTAGAAAAGCCTTAGAATTGGCTGTTAAATGGGTTTATGGAGTAGATGGTGATTTAACTATACCTTACCAACAAACACTTGCTACATTAATATATGATAGAAATTTTAGGAATATAATAGATCCTGGACTATTACAAAAAATAATTTATATCCAAAAACTTGGAAATAAAGCTGTTCATAGCAATGTTAAAATTAGTAAACAAGAATCTTTATTAGCATTAAAAAATCTTCATGATTTTATGTTGTGGGTTACATACTTATATTGCCCAAATTATATTGAACATAAATTTGATGAAACAATCATTCCAAATCCTGAAAATAATAAAACTTTAGAGAAAGAAAAATTAGAATTGTTAGAAAGATTAGAAGCTAATGAAAAAACAATTGAGCAATTGCAAAAACAATTTGAGTTATTAAGAAAAGAGACTCCAAAAGTTAGAAAAGAAAAACAAAGCAGTATTCCATTTGATATAAAAGATATATCTGAATTCAAAACTCGCAAACAATATATTGATTTGGATTTAGAAATAGCAGGATGGGAATTTAATAGAAATATAGTAGAAGAATTCGAAGTTACAGAAATGCCTAATAATGCTGGTGTTGGTTATGTAGACTATGTACTTATGGGTGCAAATGGGAAGCCGGTTGGATTAGTAGAAGCAAAAAGAACTTCTAAAGATTCTAGAGTAGGACAACAACAAGCTAAAATATATGCTGATTGTTTAGAAAAAAAATTTGGACAAAGACCAGTTATTTATTATAGTAATGGTTTTGACATATTTATGTGGGATGATAGAAGTTATCCGCCAAGAAAAGTATCAGGATATTATACTAAAGATGAATTGCAATTAATTATTGATAGAAGAACGTTAAAGAAAGATTTAAAAAATATTTTTATAGATGAAAATATTACAAATAGAACATATCAACAAGAAGCCATTAAATCTTTTTGTGAGGATTTAAGAAACAATCAAAGAAAAGGTTTATTAGTAATGGCAACAGGTACAGGTAAAACAAGAACTGCTGTATCAATTGTAGATGTATTAACTAATTGTAATTGGGTTAAAAATGTATTGTTTTTAGCAGATAGAACAGAGTTAGTTAAGCAAGCAAAAAAATCATTTAATAAATTAATTCCATCATTATCAACAATCAATTTAACATCAGAAAAAGATAATGCGGAAAATGCAAGAATGGTGTTCTCAACATATCAAACAATGATGAATGCGATTGATGATGTTAAAACAAAAGATGGAAAGAAATTATTTACTGTAGGTCATTTTGATTTAATAATTGTTGATGAGGCTCATAGAAGTATTTATAAAAAGTATCAAGCTATATTTGATTACTTTGATGGTTATTTATTAGGATTAACAGCAACACCAAGAAGTGATATTGATAAAAACACTTATAAAATATTTGAATTACAAGATAACATTCCAACATATTCTTATGAATATGAAGAGGCTGTTAATGCTGGATTCTTAGTTGATTATCATACTATAGAATGTTCAACTGGATTCATAAGAGATGGTATTAAATATAACGAATTATCTGAAGAAGATAAAGAAGAGTATGAAGAAACGTTTAAAGATGATGAAGAAGTTGATGATACTATAGCTCCAGGTGCAATGTTTAGTTGGTTATTTAATGAAAATACAATAGATCAAATTCTTAACTTATTAATGACAAAAGGACTTAAAGTTGAAAGTAATGATAAATTAGGTAAGACTATTATATTTGCTAAAAATCATAAACATGCTGTGGCTATAGAAGAAAGATTTAATTTATTATATCCACAATACCATGGTGAATTTGCTAGAGTAATTGATAATCATGTTAATTATGCTTCAAGTTTAATAGAGGATTTCTCTGAAGCTAATAAAATGCCACAAATAGCAATTTCAGTAGATATGATGGATACAGGAATTGATGTTCCAGAAGTAGTTAACTTAGTTTTCTTTAAAGAAGTGAAGTCAAAAGTAAAATTTTTACAAATGATTGGTAGAGGTACTAGGCTTTGTGAAGATTTGTTTGGATTAGGAAAGGATAAAAAGGAATTCTATATATTTGATGTATGTCAAAACTTTGAGTTCTTTGATCAAAATCCTAAAGGTAAAGAATCAATTGTTGGAATTAGTATTTCACAATTTATATTTGAACTAAAAGTTGATTTATTAAAAGAATTGGAAAAGGTACAATATTTAAATGATGATGATTATGTTAAATATAAAAATCTTATTATTGAAGAATTGGTAGATATTGTTAATTCATTAAATACAATGAAATTCGACGTTAAGCAAAAAATGCAATATGTTGAAAAATACAAAGATGCTGTTAATTGGAATAATTTAACAGATCTACAGGTAAAAGAAATAAAAGATAACTTAACGCATTTAATTATGTCTAATGATAATGATGAATCTGCAAAACAATTTGATAGATTAATGCTTGCAATAGAATTATCTAAAATGCTTAATATTAAGTTTAATAGGGAAGTAAGTAGATTAAATCACATTGGTGAAGGATTATTAGGATTAATGAATATTCCTCAAGTTCAGATAAAAAATGATGATGTTAAAAGGATAATAGAATCATCATATATTGAAAGGGCAGATATTTTTGAAATAGATAGAATAAGAGATTCTTTAAGAGAATTAATTAAATATTTGCCTAGAACAACTAAGAAAGCAGTATATACTGACTTTAGCGATGACATTAATGTAATTGAACAAGATGATAGAAGAATAGAACAAGAAGAATTTACTGATTATAAAAAGAAGATGAATTTTTATTTAAGAAATCATTTGGATAATAAAATAATAAGTAAGATTAGAAATAATGAAAAGATTAGTTCGGAAGAAATTAATGAATTACAACAAGTTTTATTTAATGATTTAAATTCAAATGCTAATGAGTTTAATCTAAATTATAATAATGAATCATTAATATTATTAGTAAGAAAGACAGTAGGACTATCTAAAGAAGCAGTTGACAGAGAATTTGCTAAATACATTAATGAGAATGAATTAAATGTTGAACAAACAAGATTTATTAATTTAATAAAGGCCTATATAGTTAAGAATGGTGTAATTGATAAGAGAATACTTAATGAAGATCCATTCACAAGTTATGGTAGCATACTTCAAATATTTGATGGTCAAATTAATTTAGTTCAAATTATTATAATGATAATTAATTTAATAAATGGTAATGGTTGTTATAACCAAGAAATGAGTAGTTAGAGGAGGTTAATAAATGAAAGAATTATACTCATTACAAGATATATTTAATCAAAGAATATTTAGAATTCCCGATTACCAAAGAGGATATTCATGGACTGAACAACAATTAAATGAGTTTTGGGAAGATGTTATTAACCTTCCAATTGATAGAGAACACTACACAGGAATGATTTCGCTAAGAAAGATAAATAAGGATGAAGTTAAGAATTGGACTGAAGAATTATGGCTTATTAATAACTGGGGGTATTCTGCATATCATGTTGTTGACGGTCAACAGCGTTTAACTACATTTATAATATTAATAAATGAAATTGTTAAATTTTATAAGAACTTACCAGAAAATATTGGTAAAGGATATGAAAACATTTTCATTAATAGTTTACCTTTAAGTGAAATTATAAAAAGTTATTTATGTATAGTAAAACCAGATTCAGAAGGTCAACTAAAAACATATAAATTTGGATATGAAGTAGATAATCCAAGTTATGAATTCTTTAAATATAAAATATTAGAGGCGGATATTCCAGGTGATATTCAAGAAACTTTTTATACATTGAATCTTGAAAAAGCTAAAGATTTTTTTGCAAATATTTTAAAAGAAACATATAATGAATATGGACTATCAGAAATAGAAAAATTATTTGTTAAATTAACACAAAAATTAATGTTTAATATATATAATATTGATGATGATTTTAATGTGTTTATAGCGTTTGAAACTATGAATAATAGGGGTAAAAGATTATCAAATTTAGAGTTGTTGAAAAACAGATTAATATATTTAACAACACTATTTAATAATGAAGAAGATGTTAGAGTTTTTACAAGAAATAAAATAAACGATACATGGAAAACTGTATATGGTTGTTTGGGGAAAAATAAACAAAAAGCATTAAGTGATGATGAATTTTTACAGGCACATTGGATTATATATTTTGGATATAGTAGAAATAAAAAAGATAACTATAGCGATTTCTTATTAAAACAATATTTTACTCAAAAAAGAATATTGGATAAGGTTAATTTTAATGAACAATTTGAAGATATCAATGATGAAGAAAATGAAGAAATATTTATTGATGAACCAGTAGAAGAAGTTGTAAATTTTGCTGATAAATCAATTAAAGATAAATTGACAATTGGTGATGTTGGAAATTATATTGATAGCATGAAAAATTTAATACCATATTGGTATGATATGAATTTTCCACAACAATCACAATTTAATGATGAAATTAAATCTTGGTTAGATAGAATTAATAGATTGGGATTTGTTTATTTCAAACCATTGACAACAGTAGTTTTATCAAAAAATAATATAAAAAATGAAGAAAAAATTGAATATTTAAAAGCTGTTGAAAGATTTATATTCATGCATTTTAGATTATCCGGATACTTCTCGACATATAAAAATAGTTTCTATTACAATTTAGCTAATAGTTTATTTAAAGGGGAGAAGGATATTAAATATATTATAAATGAATTGAACAATATAGATTATTTAAATAAAGAGAATGTATTAAGCATTAACAGTGTATTAAGTACAATTTCAAGATTATTTAAAAACTACAAAGGATATTATAGTTGGTCAACCATTAGATATTTCTTATATGAATATGAAACATTTTTAATGAATAATAATCAATCACCTCAAAAGATATATCCAGAAGATTTTTTTAAGGCTGATGAAAAAGATAAAGTATCTATTGAACATGTATATCCACAAACTCCAACTGATGAGTATTGGACAAGTAGATTTGATATGTATTCAGAAGAACAAAGAAAATATTTAAATGGTTCTTTAGGAAACTTATTACCACTATCTTTGAGGATTAATATCAAATTGCAAAATCATTCGTTTGAAGATAAAAAAGCAGAAAGATATTATAAGGGTTCTCACAGTGAAATTGAAGCTAATCATTATGAAGAATGGAATCCAGAAGTAATATTAGAACGTGGTAAAAACATGTTAGATTTTATGGCTAAAAGATGGAATTTTAAATTTAATAATGAGTATGATAAAGTTAGATTACTTGGTTTAGATTTTATGGAAAAACAACCAGAAGATTATACAGATGAACTTCCAAAAGAGGATGATAATAAACCTAATGCATTGAATAAGTGGAAATATAATGGCGAATATTTTAATAATAAAGCATTAATAAAAAGGACTTTTGTAGATTATATTAATACAAGTGATATAAAATCATTTGATGAAATTCCAGAAGAGTTTAAAACATTAAAAATGCATTCGCATTTATTATTCAAACAAGAGTTAACACAAGAAGATATTGAAAATGGATATGATTATAAAGAAGTTGAAACTAATTTCTTTAATTTGTTTATTCGCCATTGGGGAGATCAAGAAGACACGCTTGTATACCTAGATGTTTTATCAAAGTATTATCAATATGATTTAGAAAATATAACTGAAAATGATTAGATGGCTAAAAGAACTATTAGTAGAGAAATGATTGAAAGTGTATATGAAGTTTCAAAATAAGTATATGAGAAACACTTATCATAACAAGAAACAACTGATATAATGGATAATGAAGGAATAAATTCAAATGGTGCATTTATGTATATTTATTGATTTGATAGAATGATGGCAGGTAAAGTTTATAAAAGAGAAATTTTTACGTTTGTTGCAAAATATTAGATTTTTAAAATTAAAGAAGATTATGGTGTAGAGTATAGTAAAAAAACAATTGATAATATTTAAAATGGAGTCTAGATTTCTAGACTTTTATTTTCTTGTGCTTTGTAGTAACTATTTTGATTTTATTATCTTTTAACTAAATAAAACTTTTAATACCAATAATATTATTGTTGTCATAAATATCTCATCTAAATCTTTATTAATAGTTATAAGAATTGTTATATCACAACCAAAATCATTTTTAAGCAGCATGGTTAAATATATGTATTATAGAAAAGAATAAAACTCGGATTTTCAATAAGAGAGTAATATCTTGCACTATGATTATAGTGTTCAATTTATTCATAATTAAGTTGTTGTATTAATCGATTAAAAAAATATGTCAAGATATTGGTCAGGTTATGGTATAATATATAATTAGTTAAGTAGTCAGTTAAGGGGGATAAAATGAAAAAGTTTTTGTTTGATTTAATTACATCGCCATTATCGCTATTCGAAAATCCATTTTATAATTATATTGCTATGGCTATTATAGGATTTATAGCGTTCGCAATAGCTTTTTATATTGTAGGAGAATTAGGATTAAGAGGTGAAGCAGGCTCAATAGTACACTGGATAATAAGATTATTTATCTTTGCTTTTATATGGCTTGTATGCTGTGTAGCAATCGAATTAATCACATTCATAATTAATAATTGGATTATTATTACAATTAATGTTGTGTTACTAATGATCTTATATGTTTTAAAAATATATGCAAATAAGAATTCAAAGAGCATATTAAACAAAAAAATATTCTAGGAATTGTTTTGAATGTAGATTTTTATATCAAGAATCAAATAGAAATTGACATACTAATTTATATGGGTATTTATTAACAAATGTAGGTAAAATTGGTAGTGTTAGAGGTGGAAATAATACAGTATAAAACGTAGAATAAACGTTCAATTTAACCTTTAAAGAGAGTAATATATTTACTCTCTTTTAAATTAATTTAATCAAGTTTATGTTATAATATTTATGGAGGAAACATTATGAGTTATAATAAATTAGTAAGAGATAATATTCCAGATATAATAAAGAATAATGGGGAAATACCAATTACAAGAATATTAAGTGATGATGAATATAAAATAGAATTAGAAAAGAAATTATATGAAGAATATCAAGAAGTATTAAATAGTAGTGGTAAAGATAGACTAGAAGAATTAGCTGATATGTTAGAAGTAATGACTAGTTTAGCTAAATTAGAAGGTAAAGATTTAGATGATGTAATTGAAGAAGCTAAAGTTAAAAGATTAAAACGTGGTGGATTTGAAAAGAAAATTTATTTAGAAGGAGTAAAATAACTCCTTTTTTAAATATAATGTAATGGAGGAATAATATGTGTACATGTATTAATTTAAAAACAAAAGATCAATATTTTGGAAGAAATTTAGATTTAGAATATAGATTTAATGAAAAGGTTGTTATAACACCAAGAAATTATAATGTAAAAAATATAAATATTAAATATGCTATGATAGGTATGGCTACTGTATCAGATGATTATCCTTTATATGCTGAAGCAGCTAATGAAAAGGGATTAGCTATGGCTGGATTATATTTTCCTAATAATGCATATTATAATGAACCTATGAAAAATAAAATCAATTTAGCGCCTTATGAATTTATTTTATATATTTTAGGTAATTTTAAAAGTGTTAAAGAAGTAAAAGAAATTATAAATGATATTAATATAACTAATGTTAAATTTAATAATTTACCACTTGCTGATTTACATTGGATGATAAGTGATGATAAAGATTGTATTGTAGTTGAACAAGTAAAAGAAGGATTAAAAGTATATGATAATGAAATAGGAGTATTAACTAATAATCCACAGTTTTATTATCATTTAACCAATATTAATAACTATATTAATTTAAGCCCTAAAAATAGAGAAAATACTTTTTCTGATAAAATTAATTTAGCTAATTATGGTCAAGGTATGGGAGCTATTGGATTACCTGGAGATAATTCCCCAGCATCAAGATTTATAAGAGTTGCTTTTAATAAATTGAATTCTGTTTGTAATGATGATGAAGAAAGTTCAGTAACACAATTCTTTCATATTTTAGATTCGGTAGCAATGACTAAAGGTAGTGTAATTACTAAAGAAAATAATTATGATATGACTACTTATTCTAGTTGTATAAACACTACAAAAGGTATTTATTATTATAAGACATATAATAATAATCAAATAACTGCTATTAAATTAAATAATGTTAATATGAATGATGATAAATTAATTATTTATGAATTAATTGAAAAACAACAAATCAAATATATCAATTATTTAGAATGAAATATGGGAAATTTTGTTATTAGCACTCTATGATTGACATTGCTAATATAGAGTGCTATAATTATAATTTAAGAAAAAAACTTACATGGTATAATTATTCATATTTGTGCTAACAAACTTGTATAACACATTAAGGAAGGAAGATGATATATATGATGATGTTACCAAGAAGAAATGAATTTAATTTGTTATATGATATTTTTGGAGATTTGAACTATACAGAAAATAAAATAATGAAAACAGATATTAAAGAACATAAAGATAATTATTCTATTTTAGTAGATTTACCAGGTTATAATAAAGATGATATTAAAATATCAATTGAAGATGGTTATTTAACTATAAATGCAACAATGAGTAAAAATGAAGAAGAAAAAGAACATGGTAAATTTGTTAGACGTGAAAGATATTTTGGTGAATGTTCAAGAAGCTTCTATGTAGGAGATAATATTGAAGTAGAAGATATTAAAGCATCATTTAAAAATGGTACTTTAAATCTTGAAATTCCTAAAAAAGAACAAAAACAAATATCTGAAAAAAAATATGTTCAAATTGAAGATTAGCATCCAAAAGGATGCTTTTTTTGTAAACTATAATTGATTTTTTAAATAATAATGTGTATACTTATATTAGTAGGTGAGTATATGTTTAAGAAAAAATTTAAAAAATCAAAACCTTCTTTATTTAAAAGCTTTTATTATGCTTTTGAAGGTATAAGGGTAAATATATTAAATGAAAGAAATTTATGTATTCATTTTATGATAATGTTATTAGTAATTGCTTTGGGTTTTATATTAAATATAAGTAAAACAGAATGGTTAATTTGTATTTTATTATTTGGTTTTGTTATTACATTAGAGTTAATGAATACAGCTATTGAAACGGCAATTGATATATGTATGCCGGAAATTAATCCTAAAGCTAAGTTGGCTAAAGATACATCTGCTGGTGCGGTATTAGTAGTTGCTATAGTATCAGTTGTAATTGGTATGATGATTTTTGGACCTAAATTATTAGAAATATGGAGGAATTTATGATTAATCAAACGATTTTTAGAGCATATGACATAAGAGGAATTTATAATGAACAAATAACTGACGAAACAGCTTATATATTAGGTAAAAGTTTTGGTAGTTATGTACAATTAAGAGGTAAAAAAGAAGTATTAGTTGGATATGATAATAGATTATCTTCTCCTAATTTAGCAAGTAATCTTATCAAAGGTTTATTAGAAACAGGTGTTAATGTTACTAATTTAGGTTTAGTTACCACACCAATGTATTATTATGCGAGACAACACTTAAATAAATGGGCTGCAATTATGATTACAGCTTCACATAATCCAAGTAATCATAATGGATTTAAAATTTCATTTGATGAAAATGGTAATGCAGCAGGTGAAGAGATAATTGCATTTAGAGATTTTACTAATAAAAATGATTTTGTAAAAGGTAATGGTATTTTATCAAATTACGATATTAAAAATGAGTATATTGATTTAATAGTTAATAATTTAAAAATAAATAAAAATATTAAAGCTGTATTTGATTGTGGTAATGGAACAGTATCAGTTATAATAAAAGAAATATTAGATAAATTAAATATAACTTATGATTTATTATATTGTGATAGTGATCCAACTTTTCCTAATCATCATCCTGATCCATCAATAAGTTCTAATTTGGTTGATATTCAAAAAAGAGTAGTAGAATTAGGATATGATATTGGTATTGCTATGGATGCTGATGGTGATCGTGTAAGAATAATTGATAATAAAGGAAATATTATTAATTCAGATGTTTATATGATAATGATGTATCGTTATTTAAAAGGAAAAATAGTTAATAAAGCTTTGTATGATGTAAAATGTTCTAAAGCATTGATTGATGAATTAAATAAATTAAATTATGAACATATTATGTATCGTACAGGTAACTCTTATATGTATCGTAAAATGCATGAAGAAAAAATTGAATTTGCTGGAGAATATTCTGGTCATATGTGGTTTGGAGATAGATTCTATGGTTTTGATGATGGATTATATGCTGGATTACGTATGATAGAGTTATTATCAAATAGTAATAAAAATTTAGATGAATTATATAATGATATAAATGTATATTATTCAACTGATGAATTAAAGATAAATACAACTGAAGAAAAGAAATATCAAGCAGTAGAAGAAGTTAAAAAATATGCTATTAATAAAAATTATAAATATAATGATATAGATGGAGTTAGAGTTATTTTTGATGATGGTTGGGCATTAATTAGATTTTCTAATACGGGACCTATAATAAGTGCAAGATTTGAAGCTAGTACTAAAGAAAGATTACAAGAAATAAATGATGAATTTATGAAAATAATAAATGCTTATTCTATTTGAATAAGTTTTTATTTGAATTTTATTAAATTATATAGTATAATCTTATATTGAGAAATGGGTGAATTTATGATTGAAAGATTAAATGCTATTGAAAATAGATATAATGAAATAACTGAAGAGTTAATGAAATCTGAAAATATATCAGACATTAAAAAAGCAACTAGTTTATCAAAAGAACAAGCAAGTTTAAAAGATGCTTATGATGCATATCAGGAATATAAGAAAATAACTAGTGATATTGAAGCCGCTAAAGAAATGGTAAAAGATCCTGAATTAGGTGAATTTGCTAAAGAAGAATTAGAAGAAAATCAAAATAAATTAAATAAATTAACAAAAGATATTGAAGTATTATTATTGCCAAAAGATCCTAACGATGGTAAAGATGTTATTGTTGAAATAAGAGGAGCTGCTGGTGGGGATGAAGGAAATATCTTTGCTGGTGACTTATTTGATATGTATAAAAAATTAGCTGAAAGAAATGGCTGGAAAATTGAAATAGTTGAAGAAGAAAAATCTGAAGCAGGTGGATATACTTTAATCAGTTTTATTGTAAGAGGAGAAAATGTATATTCTAAATTAAAATATGAATCAGGAGCACATCGTGTTCAAAGAGTACCAGTTACAGAAACACAAGGTAGAGTTCATACTTCAACTGCTACTGTTTTAGTAATGCCAGAAGCTGAAGAATTAGATTGTGATTTGGATATGAATGATGTTAGAATTGATATAACTAGAAGTAGTGGTTGTGGTGGTCAAGGAGTTAATACAACCGATTCAGCAGTAAGATTGACGCATATTCCAACTGGAATTGTAGTTTATTCACAAACAGAAAGAAGTCAAATTAAAAATAAAGAAAAAGCTATCAAAATATTACAAACTCGTCTTTATGATTTGAAAATGCAAGAAAGAGAAAAAGAGATGGGTGAAGAAAGAAGAAGTAAAATTGGTACTGGAGATAGATCAGAAAAAATAAGAACATACAATTATCCACAAAACAGGGTTACTGATCATCGTATTGGATTTACTTTAAATACATTAGATAGAGTAATGCAAGGCGATATCGATAAAGTAATTGATGCTTTAATTACTGAAGATCAAAACAGAAAATTAAGAGGAGAATAATTTGACTGATATAGAATATTTAAAAAAATATTTAAATTCTGATAAATTAGAAGAAGGTGTTAAAAAATTAGAAAAAGGAATTCCTGTTCAATATATCGTAGGTAATGTTGATTTTTATGGTAGTATTATTGAAGTAAATGAAAATGTTTTAATACCAAGATTTGAAACAGAAGAATTAGTTGATCAAGTAATAAAAAGATTAAAAAATAAAAATAATTTAGATATAGTTGATTTAGGAACTGGTAGTGGTTGTATCGCAATTTCTTTAGCTAAAAATTTAAATAGTAATGTTGATGCTGTAGATATTTCTAAAGAAGCTTTAGAAGTGGCTAAAAAAAATGCTATTAATAATAACGTAAATATTAATTTTTATTTAGGTGATATGTTAAATCCTTTAAATAAAAAATATGATTTAATAATAAGTAATCCACCATATATTGCTTATGATGAAGAAATTATGGATATAGTAAAAAATAATGAACCTCATCTTGCTTTATATGCTGATAATGAAGGATTATATTATTATGAACAAATATTAAAAAATGTTAAAGATTACTTAAAAAAAGATTATTTAATTGCTTTTGAAATTGGTTATAAACAAGCAAAAAAAATAGAACTTTTAGCTCATCAATATTTAGATTGTTCTGTTACAATTGAAAAAGATTTATATGGTAAGGATAGATATGTATTTATAAAAAACTCTAATTAAGAGTTTTTTTATGAATTTTAAATTGACTGAAAGGAATAAAGATGCAATTAATAATTGTATTTGCAATGATTGTATTTTATACAGTTGTTGCTTTAAAAAGTAAAAATTAAAAAACACCGAATCAGCATTGAAACGGTGTTTACCCAACTAAGAGAGTAAACACTTAACAAAAGGATATTAAGTGTATCTCTTTTTTTAATATATGAAATAATTCATATCTATATACATTTTATAACATAAAATTATTTTTGTCAACTATAAATTTATTGACATTTTAAATGAATTTTGGTTGCTTTTTTGTCTATAAATGATATAATAATATATGCAAAAAAATAAATGGAGGGATATAATGGAAGCTTGGAATAAGTTTAAAGGTGAAAAATGGAAAAATGAAATTAATGTTGAAGATTTCATTTTAAATAATTATAAAGAATATTTAGGAGATGAATCTTTTCTAGAAGGGATAACAGATAAAACAAAAAAAGTTTTAGATAAAGTTACGGATTTAACTAAAGAAGAATTAAAAAAAGGTGTTTTAGATGTTGAAACAAAAATAATTTCTGGAATAGATAATTTTGATCCAGGATATATAGATAAAGATAATGAAGTAATTGTGGGATTACAAACTGACAAACCATTAAAAAGAATTGTTAATTTATATGGTGGAATAAGAATGGCTCACAATTCTTTAGAAGCTTATGGATATAAATTAGATGAAACAATTGATAAACATTTTAAAGAATATAGAAAATCACATAATGATGGTGTTTTTGATGCTTATACTGAAGAAATTAGAAGAGCAAGAAGTGCAGGATTATTAACTGGATTACCTGATGCTTATGGTAGAGGTAGAATAATTGGTGATTATAGAAGAATTGCTTTATATGGTATTGATTATTTAATAGAAGAAAAACAAAAAGATTTAAAAAATATTACTGAAATAAATGAAAATACAATTAGATTAAGAGAAGAAGTTAGTGAACAAATTAAAGCATTAAATGAAATTAAAAGTATGGCTTTAAAATATGGTTTTGATATTTCTAAGCCTGCTACAAATGCTAAAGAAGCAACTCAATGGTTATATTTTGGTTATTTAGCTGCTATTAAAGAAAATAATGGTGCTGCTATGAGTTTAGGAAGAACTTCAACATTCTTAGATATCTATATTGAAAGAGATTTAGAAGATAAAGTAATAACTGAAAAAGAAGCTCAAGAAATAATTGATCAATTTGTTATTAAATTAAGAATTGCAAGACACTTAAGAACACCAGAATATAATGAATTATTCGCAGGTGATCCTACTTGGGTAACTGAATCATTAGGTGGAATGACATTAAATGGTAAAAGTCTAGTTACTAAAAATAGTTTTAGATATTTACACACTTTAATTAATTTAGGTTCTTCTCCTGAACCAAACTTAACAGTTTTATGGTCAAATAATTTACCAGAAAACTTCAAAAAATATTGTTCAAAAATATCTATTTTAACTGATGCTATTCAATATGAAAATGATGATGTAATGCGACCAATATATGGTGATGATTATGCTATTGCTTGCTGTGTATCAGCTATGAAAGTTGGAAAGCAAATGCAATTCTTTGGAGCAAGATGTAATTTAGCTAAATCATTATTATATGCTATTAATGGTGGCGTAGACGAAATGAGCGGAAAACTAGTTGTTTATGGAATGGATAAAATAACTGATGAAGTATTAGATTATGAAAAAACTAAAAAAGCTTATTATAAAATGTTAGAAAAAATTGCTAAAACATATGTAGATGCCATGAACATAATTCACTATATGCATGATAAATATGCTTATGAAAAAGCTCAAATGGCTTTACATGATACTAATGTTGAACGTTTGATGGCGTTTGGAGTAGCAGGATTATCAGTTGCTACAGATTCTTTATCTGCTATTAAATATGCTAAAGTAAAACCAATTAGAAATGAAGAAGGAATTGCTGTGGATTTTGAAATTGAAGGTGATTATCCTAAATATGGTAATGATGATGATAGAGTAGATAGTATTGCTGTGGATATTGTAAAAACATTTATTAAAGAATTAGAAAAGCATCCACTATATAAAAATGCTAAACACACATTATCAGTATTAACTATTACTTCTAATGTGGTTTATGGTAAGAAAACAGGATCTACGCCTGATGGAAGAAAAAAAGGAGTTCCTTTTGCACCTGGTGCCAACCCAATGCATGGTAGAGATAGTAGTGGGGCTTTAGCTTCATTAAACTCTGTTGCTAAAATACCTTATAAAGATGTATGTCAAGATGGGATTTCTAATACATTCTCTATTATTCCAAATGCTTTAGGTCATACAGAAGAAGAAAGAATTAAAAATTTAGTTAATATTTTAGATGGTTACTTTAAACAAGGAGCGCATCATTTAAATGTTAATGTTTTAAATAGAGAACAATTAATTGATGCTATGGAACATCCTGATGATTATCCTAATTTAACAATAAGAGTATCAGGATATGCTGTACATTTTAATAGATTAAGTAGAGAACAACAATTAGAAGTTATTAGTAGAACATTCCATGAAGGTGTTTAATGGAAGGGTATATTAATTCAATTGAAACTATGGGATTAGTAGATGGTCCTGGCATAAGATTTGTCGTTTTTATGCAAGGATGTAAATTAAGATGTTTATTTTGTCATAATCCGGAAACATGGAAACAAAATGAAGGGTTAAAAATAACAACCGATGAATTAATAAAAAGAATATTAAAATATAAAAATTATTTTGGTAGTGAAGGAGGGGTGACCTTTTCTGGTGGTGAACCTCTTCTTCAAACTGATTTTTTGATAGAAATTTTAAAAAAATGTAAGCAATTTGGAATAAATACTTGTTTAGATACTGCTGGCGTTGGTGGAACAAACAATGAGGAAGTATTGAAATATGTTGATTTAGTTATGATGGATATTAAAGCTATTGAAGAAGATAAATATACAATAATGACAGGGCAAAAAATAGAAGAATCAATTAATTTTTTAGATTTGTGTCAAAAATTAAACAAAAGACTGTGGATAAGACAAGTCATTGTTCCAGGTATTAATGATAATGAAGAATATATTAAAAAACTAAAACAGTTTTTAAATAAATACAATATCGAAAAAGTAGAATTTTTACCATATACAACAATTGGTGTTCCAAAATATGAAAAATTAAATATTAATTATCGATTAAAAGATACTAAACCTATGGATAAAGAAAAATGTCAAGAATTATACAAATTATATGAAACATTATAATTTGTTTCATTGCCCTATGGCCAAGCGGTAAGGCGGCGGACTCTGACTCCGTAATCATTAGTTCGAATCTAATTAGGGCAGCCAAGAAGTATTTAAGTTGAATTTTCAACTTTTTTTCTTTTAACCTTGAAATAATAAAAAAAATATTATATAATTTATTTAGAATAAAGGGTGAGGCAAAATGATTCTAAGAAAACCTTATGCATTCTTTATAAAACATTTTAAACTAATACATGTTATTTTAGCTTGTTTAGTTTTTTATTCAATTTATAAAACAAAATTAGTTTTAGATTTTTTTAATGAATATAGTTCAATAATAATTGATGTAAGTGGTCAAGATTTAGTAACACCTTTGATTCCGTTTATTTTTCAATTAATGCCATTTTTAATATTGGTTGGTTGTATTACTATTTTAATAGTAATGATTGTAAAACAAAAACCTTGCATATATTATTTAACAACAATTGGTGTATATATATATACGTTTATAGTTATTCAGGTAACTAAATCTACTTTATATGATTTATCTATTAATTTACTTCCAACTCAACAAATATTGTTGATTAGAGACTTAATATTTGTTTCGTTTATTGCTCAGATTATAAGTTCAATTATGATTGTAGTAAGAGCTACTGGATTTGACGTAAAAAAATTTGATTTTAAAGCAGATTTAAAAGAATTAGAAATAGAAGAAAAAGATAGAGAAGAAGTAGAAGTACAAATAAATTTTGATAGTAACAAATTAGTTAGACAAATAAGAAAAAAAATAAGATTTTTAAAGTATGCATATAAAGAGAACAAATTATTGTTTAATTTAGTTGTATCATTTAGTTCAATAATTTTAGTATCTTTATTAATGTTTTTAATATTTGGTGGCCAGAGAATAATTAATCAAAATGAATATTTTTCTGGTAATAATATTAGCATGAAAATAATAGACAGTTATATTGTTAATACTGATTATAAAGGAAATATTTTAAATGAAGATTATTATTATTTATTATTAAATATTGAAGCTAAAAGTAATTATAGTGAACAATCATTAGATTTTGCTACATTAAAAATTTTAATCGATAATTATGTTTATACACCAACCATTGAAAATAGAGATAGTTTTTTTGATTTTGGTACTGTATATAATGAAGAAAAGATTGGCACAAATTATGAAGAGAAGGTTTTGTTATATAAAATACCAAAAGAACTGATAAACAAAGACATTTATTTTTCGTTTGTAGATAAAAATAACAAAGATGATAAAGGCAATTTTAAAAATGTGAAAGTAAAAATAGATTATGAAAATTTGATTGGAATTGATTCAATTAATACAGCTACATTAAATAATACTTTGCAATTAACTGATAGTATTTTAAAAGATTATAAAATTGTAATAAATGCTTATGATATCCAAAAAAAATATAAATTAAGTTATAATTTATGTGTATCTAATAATTGTTACCCATCTTATGAATACTTAGTTCCTATTATAAATACAAATGAAGATAAAGCAATTTTAAAAATAATGGGTTCGATAGAGATGAATCCTAAAATAGATGGAGTTAATAATTTATATGATTTTATCAATAAATTTGGTAAATTGTATTATACGGTTGATGGTGTGAAGAAAGTTCAAAATATAAGTTTTAGCCAATTAAAAAGTAAAAAGGTTCAACAAAATAATATATATTACATTGAAGTTGTAGGAGAGCTAGAAAAAGCGACTCATATTTCTTTAATGTTTACGATAAGAAATAAAAATTATGAATATATTTTAAAATAATATTTGAACATTATATTATTTTATGTTATAATTGAATAATGGAGGAGTAAGAATGAAGAAAATAATTTTTATATTTATCTTGATGTTACTTGTTCCAATTACTAAGGTGAAGGGATTTTATTGTACCTATACTGAAATTGCTCAATGGAAAAAAATATCTTCTAACGTAAATTATTTTTATGAATATCATGAAAATAATGGACAAGTCACCTTTGATATTACTTTGGTTAATTTGAATAAAGATATTTATTTTGTTGATTCCACAACAGAAAAAAAGCACGAATTTACTAAAGGTGAAATTAAATTAACTGGTTATAATAGTGGTGATACAGTGATATATACTTTTTATCCAGTAAATGAATATTGTCAAGATGAACCATTGTATACTATGAGAATAAATTTACCTACATACAATCAATATTATGGTGATAAAATATGTTTAGGAATTGAAAATTATAGTTTATGTCAAAAATGGTCGGGTCATAATTTAACATATGAGCAATTTGTGAAAAAAGTTGAGCAATATAAAGAAAGCTTAAAAAAAGAAGAAACCGATGATGAAAAAGAAGAACCAAATAGTACATTGAATTATATTATTGAATTTTTAATTAACTATTATTATATATTTATTATCGGCTTTGCTCTAATTTTTATAATTATATATATTGTGAGAAAAAAAGATAATATTTATTCATAGGAGGTGTTAAGTTGAAAGAGTCATACTGGGGAGCGATGATCGTCGCTTTTGGTATTTTTGCAATTTTTTTCATTTTCTTTTTTCAATCAGTTACTAATACCAGTGAACATAATTATCATTTATTAAAAGAAACGACAGAAGCTGCTATGTATGATGCTTTGGATTTGGCGGCATATAGAAAGTATGGAACTATTAGAATTGATCGAGAAAAGTTTGCTGAAAATTTTTTAAGAAGATTTGCAGAAAGTGCTTTGTTGTCTAATACTTATAAAGTGGAAATATTTGATATCAACGAAGAGCCACCTAAAGTGAGTATAAGAGTCAGTAGTTTAGAGTCAACTAATGTGACTGGTGAAATTTTGGAATTTGATATTCAGGAGTCGCTTGATGCTATATTAGAAACTCCTGATGTTGAAGAATAAGGAAGGGATGAGTTTATGAGTAACATTTTAATTTCATTAAAAAGATTTTTTACCAATAAAAATACAATAACAGTATTAGGTGTTATTGCAATATTAGCATTATTATATTATGGTTATAGTAAAACGATTGAAAATCAGGTAAGACCAACAAGAATACCAGTTGCAAGTACTACCATACAACCTAGAACTTTAATTACAGATGATATGATTAATTATATAGAGGTTCCTGCTGCTTGGATTAATGGCAATGTAATTAGAAATTCAAATTCTATAATTGGTAAATATACTGCAGTTAATACAGTTGTTCCTGCGGGAAGTATGTTTTATAGTGATGTATTAACAACAAAAGAGAATTTGCCAGATTCTGCTTTTTCTGATGTTAAAGATGGTGAAAGACCATATGCATTAGCTGTTTCTACTTCAACTACTTATGGTAACTCAATTTTTCCAGGAAATGTTATTGACGTTTTTATGAAAGCGACAGACGAAAATGGTAAAATTATGGTTGGTAGATTATTAGCTCAAGTAGAAGTATTAGCAGTTAAAGATAGTTCTGGTAATAATGTTTTTGAGGATACATCTCAAACTAGAACACCAGCAACTTTATTATTTGGTGTGCCAGATGATGTATATATTTTATTAAAATCTGCTGAATATTTAAAATCAGAAGGTGTAGAATTATTCCCTGTACCTTATGGTGGAACTTCACCAATTGAAGGTGATTTAACAGTTGATCGTGAAGAATTAGTTGCATTTATAGAAAGTCATACTAATTTACTTCCAACTGAAGATAATAACCAAAATAATTCTGAAAACAACCCTGATATAAATACAGAAATTGGTAATCAATAATGCAAGATAGTTTATTTTCTCAAATTGATTTTGGACCACTATTAGAGTACTTAAATAACGATGACATAACAGATATATCTTATAGTAATGGCGGTCAAATTTGGTTAAAAACTTTATCTCAGGGAATATTTAGAATTGAAAATCCAAATGTAAATAATGCTATGATGGAAAGATTGGCTTTTCAATGTTCAAACGTTATGGGTAAATCTTTTAATGCGGCACATCCGTTTTTGGATTCTGAGAGCGCAGAATTACGTATGAACTTTGTTCATGATTCAATTGCTACTAATGGAATCGCTTGCGTTATAAGAAAGACACCAGCAAAAATAAGATTGGAAAAAGATAAAATCATTGCTGAAAAATATATAACATTAGATGTTCATGATTTTTTAGTACAATGTGTTTTAGCTCATTGTAATATTATAGTGTGTGGTGAAACTGGTTCAGGTAAAACAGAATTTGTAAAATACTTAGCTTCTAAAACAAAAGAAAATGAAAAGATTATTTCTATTGAGGATACTTTAGAATTGCATTTAGATAGAATTTTCCCACATCGTGATATAGTTGCTATGAAAACTAATAATATTGCTTCTTATAGTGATGTATTAGTAACTTGTATGAGACAAAATCCTAAATGGATTTTATTATCCGAAGTTCGTAGCGCTGAAGCTGTTATGGCTGTTCGTAACTCTATTTCATCTGGACATTATATTTTATCAACTATTCATGCCGATAAAGCAGCATCTATTCCTAATCGTATGTATAGTTTATTAGAAACAAATCAAGAAATTGACCAATTTTTGAAATCTATTTATAGATATGTACAATTAGGCGTGCTAATTCGTGGTCGTCAAGATAAAGAAACAAAAAGATTTATACGTGAAGTTGCAGAGGTTACTGAATTCTATGTAACGGAAGATAATGAAGCCAAGTATAATACAATTTATAGAAAAACACCTGAAGGACAAATCTATAGAAAAAATCCAAGCAAATATTTGGTCGAATATATTGAAGGTCAAGGAGTTTCATTGCCTGCTGGTTTTATTAATCCTTTATATGATAAAACAGATAAAAATGATACTGTTAATAATGAGAATAGCATTTCTTCAAATTTGACTCAGCCTAATGTTATCACTCAAAAGATTGAGCCAAATAATATTGTAAATAATAATTTTAATCCTACTTCAATTGCTAATTAATGGAGGTGTGAAATGACTGGTACTATTTTCGTAATAATTTCAATAATTATTTTATTCATTTTTGTGTATAGAATAAATCGTGGCGAAAGTGTATATAAATATTTTTTAACTAAAACTAGTGATATTTATGAAAAATATGCTCCTTATTCTTTTAAAATAGTAAGAGAAAAAGTAAAAGAATTAGGTCAAGAATTTACACCTAGACAATATTTTATCCAAATCGCTATATTTTCGGTTGGCGCAGCAGTTATATCATATTTATATTTTTATAGTTTAATATGGTGTATTGTTTATATTATAGCTGCCATTTCAATTATCCCTTATCTTTCATATTTAAGATGTAAAAGATTATATAGCGAATTTATTTTTGAACAAGTTCAAGTTTATACTACTAATACAATCATGGAATTTGCTACAACACAAAGTTTTGTAAAATCTTTAGAAGGTGTTTATGAATCAGGAGTATTAGAAGATCCTGTAAAAAGCGATGTTAAAACTATGATTGACATGGCATATAGAAATGGTACAATTACGGAATCAATTGATTTCATGAATGAAAAATATGATTATTATATCGTAAGAAATATGCATCAATTGTTTTATCAAATAACTAATGAAGGAGCAAGAGATGCATCAGGATCACTTGAAAACATGTCGCAAGATATAGATATGCTTGTTGAAGGAGTATATCGTGATAGAATTGACCGTGCAATATTTCATAAAAAGTTTTTGCAATTTGGTTTTGTTTTGTATTTAATGATAATGTTAGTTCAGTTTTTATTGGGGACAGAAACTTACTTAGAAATGCTACATGATTGGTATGTTCAACTCTTGTTACATGCAATAGTAATTATAAATACATATTTTCTTTTATCTGGAGAAAAGTTTTATAATGAGAATGTGGGGGCTGAATAATGATATTTTTATTAATTGCAGTTATAGTATTTTTTATAGCTATATATAATAAAGTAATTGAACCAGATAAATTTATCAATGAAACACAGCCACTTTTTAAATTTTTAATTGAATCAGATTATGAATTTTTATTAAAAATAAGATATGGTCCTGATGTAAATATGAGTAAGAAATTTGGAGAAAGAGTAAGAAATGGATTAATTGTTACAGTATTTATGATTTTTCTTTTCTTTTCCAATCTTCAATTTACATATGTATTATTTGCTATAATAGCTGGGTTTGTAACTTTTAAGCAACCTTATACATCATTACGAGCTTATTATAAAAAAAATTTACATCATATAAATTTAATGTTACCTTATTATTTAAAAAGTTTAGAAATTTTGGTTCAGCATTATACTGTTCCTGTTGCATTATCTAGATCTATTGATCAAGCTCCGGATATATTTAAATCTGGTCTTCGTGATTTGGTTGCCAAAATTGAAGCTGGTGATATGTCAGTTGATCCTTATATGGATTTTGCAAAAAGTTATCCAGTTAGGGATTCTATGCGCATGATGCGTTTATTATATAGATTAAGTCTTGGAAATCAAGACAGAAAGCAAGAACAATTAATGATGTTTTCTAGAACAGTATCTAATTTACAAAACAAATCTCGTGAACAAAAGTATACTGAAAGATTAGAGGCCATGGAAAAAAGAACTATGGTAATGTTATTTACAACTGGTGGTGGTATTATGTTATTGATGTTTTTATCAATGATAATGATGATGAATTATTAAAAAAAATGAAAAAAAATTTAGAAATGTGTTATAATATATATAAGTAAGGTGGTGAAATAATGAAAGAAGCTGCTGGAGAAGCAAATATGACAGTTATTACTATTATTTTAATTGGTGTAATTGCAGCTGTAGCTATTCCTCTTATAACAGGATTAATGAGCAATACTCAAGCCAGAGCTTGTTGTAATGAAGCTGGTGGCATTTGGAAAGGTGGAGCGTGTGATTCTTCTGTAAGTACTTATGACGCAAATTCTTATAACAATTGTATGAGTTCTACAGGTGGAACAACGACACCATAATTATATAAAATTATAAAGTATTGTATATTATACTTTTAAGAGCTGATTTCAGCTCTTTTTTAATCTTTATATCAAATATATAAAATAAAATTAACAAAAAAATTTTTACATGTTATAATATATATAAGGAAGAGGTAAAAATGAAAAAAATATGTATAGGAGATAAAATTCAAATTCAATGTTATAAGCATAATGGTAAAATACATCGTTCTTGGGATGAAGCTATAGTTTTAGATATAAAAAAAGATTATATAGTATTTGGGAATAACAAAACATTAGTAACTGAGTCTCAAGGAACCTGGTGGAGAACTAAAGAACCAGCAATAATGTATTTTTTTAAAGATAGGTGGTTTAATATAATTGCACAGTTAAAAAAAGATGGATTATATTATTATTGTAATATTGCGAGTCCTTTTATAATAGAAGAAAATACAATTAAATATATTGATTATGATCTTGATTTGCGAATTTTTCCAACCGGTGAATTTAAAATATTAGATAAATTAGAATATAATTATCATAAAAAAATAATGAACTATGATGCAAATCTTGATAAAGTAATAAATTATGGATTAGATGAATTAATAAATTTATATAAATCAAAAGGTTTAATGTTTAATGCAAATTTTAATCATGAATATTGTAATTTATATTTTGAGTTGAAAAATCAAAAATAAGTGAGTAATTTTTTTTATTTAATTGAATATAATAAAAATGAAAAAAAAGTATGTTAAACATTAGTTAAAATGATACCGATTTATAATGTGGATAACAAACAAAGG
>ERZ1643251.753-NODE-753-length-42057-cov-16.716775_pt1 | contig 42057 bp, 31 predicted proteins | sample MGYA00579261_ERZ1643251 | MGnify/ENA primary metagenome ERZ1643251 (study PRJEB29033, sample SAMEA4952267) | chicken gut metagenome | biome: Broiler Chicken; feature: Gastrointestinal Tract; material: Caecum | place: Ireland | collected 2018 | study: Broiler... | reverse complement strand
GATCCTCTTTTCCAAACGCAGGAGTTAGAGGGAAGCTATTAAAAATACAAGCGGAGCCAAACGGCTCCGCTTGTATTTTTGCGCAGAATATATAAGAAAACAATCAAAAAAACATATAAGAAACACTATATCGCAAAGAAAAAATATTCATCAATAAGAAATTTTTGAAAAGTGGTTGTCTTTTTTCTGTTTATAGTATATAATAAAAGTGTGATTTAGAAGCACAAAAATACCAATAATAATGTGAAGGAGAGCCTTCATGGAGAGATTTATTCTTAATAAACTGCTCGACTGGAAAAATTCGCCCTATCGCAAGCCCTTGATTTTGAAAGGGGTTCGGCAGGTTGGCAAAACGTGGATTTTGAAAGAGTTCGGCAAGCGCTATTATGAAAATACCGCCTATTTTAACTTCGATGAAAATGAAGAATACAAACAATTTTTTGAAACTACTAAGGATATCAATAGAATTTTACAGAACTTGATGCTTGCCAGCGGGCAGAAGATTGAACCAGAGAAGACGCTTATTGTTTTTGACGAGGTGCAGGACTGTCCCAAGGTCATCAATTGTATGAAGTATTTTTGCGAAAACGCACCGCAGTATCACATTGCCTGTGCCGGTTCTTTGTTGGGTATTGCTCTTGCAAGACCTTCATCTTTCCCTGTGGGAAAAGTCAACTTTATGCAGATCGACCCCATGACATTTACAGAATTTTTACTGGCGAATGGCGATTGGAATTTGGTAAATTACCTGGAAGATGTAAACGTCTTTGAACCAATCCCTGATGCTTTCTTTAACCCGTTATGTGAAAAGCTCAAAATGTACTATGTCACTGGTGGCATGCCTGAATCTGTAAAGATGTGGACGGAGGCACGAGATGTTTCTGCCATGCAGGAAGCTCTGTCCGGAATTATCGGTGCTTATGAGCGAGACTTTGCCAAGCATCCCAATGTCAGCGAGTTCCCGAAGATCTCAATGATCTGGAAGTCTATACCGTCTCAGCTAGCAAGGGAAAACAAGAAATTTATTTATAAGGTTGTCAAAGAAGGCGCAAGAGCTCGCGAATACGAGGATGCTTTGCAATGGCTGGTAGATGCCCGTTTGGTGCATAAGGTCTACCGCAGCTCCGCTCCTGGCTTGCCTGTGGCCGCCTACGATGATCTAGCTGCTTTCAAAATTTATCTTGTGGATGTGGGCCTGCTTCGCCGCCTGGCACAGCTATCGCCGACCGCATTTGGCGAAGGCAATCGCTTGTTTACAGAGTTCAAAGGAGCATTGACTGAAAATTTTGTACTTCAGACTTTGGTTACACAGTTTGAAGTCACTCCTCGATACTGGACACAGACAAATCCCCCTTATGAGGTTGATTTTCTTATCCAAAGAGAGAATGATGTTTTCCCTGTGGAGGTCAAGTCCGAAACCAACACCACAAGTAAAAGTCTCAAAAAATTCAAGGAACTGTTCCCGGATAAGGTCAAGCTTCGTATTCGATTCTCTCTGGACAATTTAAAACTGGATGATGATGTGTTGAACATCCCGCTATTCATGGCAGACCAGGCGAATCGACTGATTGGTTTAGCTTTGGAGCAATGATAACATTGTAATAAACAGACAAAACACATTTCTCAAAAAAACATCGAGGCAAATGGAATGAATCAATATAACGAAATTACAACACTTCAATATATGGGGAGCAAAACACGCATTATTTCCCACATATGTGATCCAATAATAAAAAATGATTCTATTAAAACTGTGGTAGATTTGTTCGCTGGGACAGGTTCGGTTGGATATGCCCTCAAGACATATAAGAACATTATTAGCAATGATATTGAGTATTACGCTTACATTATCAATCAAGCAATCTTGAATGGGTGCAATTTTTCCGCAGAGGATGAAGCCTCTTTCTTTGCAGATGTAGAGCAACAATATATGCTCCTACAAGCAAAGATTCCTTCTGCCCTATCATTAGAAAAAAGCTTCTTCACAGAGGGAGGAGATTACAAGCAGTATCAAGCTTTTTGTGAAAGAACCCCATCTGTTTTTGAGCCTAAAAGCGACGACCATCGAATGAAAGAGATTGCAGAATTAGTATCCCGTGTAATTCCAGGAAGTAAATCCATTCCGGACTTTCCTTGCTTGTTTTTGACTTACTATGCCAATGCCTATTTTGGAGTGGCACAATGCTGTCAAATTGATGCGTTGCGTAGTGTCATTGAACAGGTTAAGGATGAATATACCAAGAATGTTCTTCTAACCGCCTTAATGTCTGTCATGAGCACAGCGGCTTCTACAACAACTCATTTTGCCCAGTTCTTAAAAGTAAAAAGCCAGTCAACATGTGACAACTTGCTTTCCAAAAGAAAAATCAACATCATCGAAGAATGTAAAGTGTTGCTCAAAGAGTACCGCAAATCTGGATTGTGCTCGAAGCAAGAACATGCAGAATATGATTGCTATAATCTTGATTTTTCTGAATGTTTGCGTTCTATCGATTTGAACAACAGTACTCTGGTATACGCTGACCCTCCTTATTTTAAGGAGCATTATTCCAGATACTATCATGTTCTAAATACGCTGTGCCTATATGATTATCCAGCGATGGCTCTTAATCCTCAGACGCATGAGTTATCTGTGGGTAGATATCGGGAAGATAGGCGAGTATCAGACTTTGGGAAAAAAGCTAAGGCTTTGGGGGCATTTGAGACACTTATCACGAAATGTGCCTCAGCTGGGGCATGGTTAATGATTAGCTATTCTGATAATTCCATTGTGGATATTACAGATCTGCAAGTATTGACAGAAAAGCAATATGATGTTCTGATTGAAAAAATTGAACTCAGCCATTCAAAGCAAGGCCGAAGCTCTACATCAAAGGTCGATGAATACATTTTTATTTGTCGTCCTAAAGAATTTGTCCGTGGCGTGAACGAAAAATTGTCGGTAATTAAAGAGCTCAAACCAATCGTTGATAACCCCGCCGGTTTTATGCACAACTATATGGCACGTAAACCTTATAATGTTGTTTCTGAAATAATCAAACGGTTTTGCCCTGATAACGGATGCGTGTATGACCCTATGTTCGGTTCTGGTACTACGATTATTGAAGCAAGTAAATTGGGACGAAAATCAATCGGTACTGATATCAATGTTCTTGCATACAAATTGTGCAAAACATCACTTTCAAGATGGGACTTAAATAAGGTCAAACTCACAATTGCCTCGTTTTGCGAGAAAGTTCGTTCTGCGTGTAATTCTTTATACCTGTTCAATGAAGAAGATGAGAATCGCATATTAGAGAGATGCCATTTTGATAGGCGTGATGCAGACCTTGTTCCGACTGCGTATTGGTATAAGCTGCAAAAAAACGGGAAGTTAACAGGACGAAAAAAAGCTATTGCATCAAGCGCTTTTATCGAGCAGTACAAAATGTACGCAAATAATGAAAAACAGAATATTAGTGATCAGGCTTTGATTCCAAACTCCCGAATTGCAATTAAACCTAATGCGACAATATATAGTTATTTTTGCAATAGGAATTTGATCGCAATCGACCGAATAATCGGTATTCTTCATTCTTACCAAGGCAACTATTGTTATGATATTTTAGAATTGCTCGTTTCATCGGCGATCAATCTGATTAAGTTATCGGATAAAAAAGCATCCAGCCAGATGCCATACTGGCTTCCGCAAAAAGATGTTACTTCAAGAAATGCAATTATGGTAATCGAGCAAAAAGCAGCTGCTTTTACAGAGGGGCTGGTGTATCTGAACGAAAAATGTAAAAGTTTTGTTGATGACAAGAATGTTATTATTAAGAACATACCGGCCCAGAACATTTCCAAAGATCTGCTTCCGGACGAATCGGTTGATTTAATTTTGACTGATCCTCCCTATACAGATCAGGTTCCATATCTTGAGTATAACCAGCTTTGGTATAAAGTTATGGGATGGCAGGGATTTACAGATGAGTCATTAAACGCAGAATTAGTTGTTTCTGATGCCCCAAGCAGAAACAAAGATGCCGAGGATTTCAATCATATCTTTGAGGTAATTCTTAACCGTATTTCTCCTGCTCTGAAAACAAACGGATTTTTCATTATGTTTTATCACTCATTTGATTTGAAAGCGTGGAGCGAAATTCTCAAGATAATGCAGAAACACGGTTTAGCATATTGTGGGCAAATTCCAAGTGCTACACCGAGGAAGTCATTTAAAGCAATTATGACCCCCAAAGGCACATTAGATGGAAATTATATTATTGTTTTTCAGAAAAGAGAAACTATTGAATCTCCTCAATTTAGTGGAACTGTAGATGAGGCAAGGGAACTTGCAATTAAATGTGCAGAAAGAATCATTGCAACACGCAAGGAGGTAACTTCTCAAGATTTGTACGACTATGGTATGCTTAAGGAAGCTTTTGAGCGTGGATATCTGCAAATTCTGTCCACAAAGTATAGTTCTTTTGTTGACATCATCAGTGATTCTTTCATATTCCAAGATGGGTTATGGAGGTGTAAATAATGTATTGGTTATTAGACTACGCAGAACAGGAAAAACTCCGTCAGCGAATGATTCGCTTGCAAAGCACAATTCTCAATAGGCAACCTCGAGATCAATCCGAGCAAATTTTCCCCTTTATTGGTAGAAAGAGTCGCGCTATTGCAAGAACGCTAATTGAAAATCTTACGGATAAAGGTGCGGTTGTAGTAGATCCTTTTGGTGGTTCTGGTACATTTGCATATGCTGCGCTTGATGCTGGCCGTCATGTGATCTATAATGAGTGGGAGCCATATGCTTATAAAATGTCTACTGCTCCGTTCCGTGGAGTACCATCCAGCGAGGAATATTGCATTGCTTTGCGTTTTCTTACACAGCGAGTAGAACCTACAATGAACACAATCTACAAAACAAGATGTCCAAATTGCGGAACAGAATTGCCTTTTGATGGCTTATTTTTCGATCGCGAACCACTTGAATACTACCACCCGACACAACATGAGCGCCTTGGGGCAAATGGAGAGAATGTAATTTTCAGAAGCAGTCGGTATAGATGTCGTTGTGGCTGTACAGAAAAACATTATGATGATTTTGATGAAGCGGTGCGTCTCCAAGTAGAAACTATGCCCTGCGACTTCCCTAATGTAGAATTGATTGAGAACTCGCGGTTAAATTTTACAGCCCCAAAATATACTACATATCAAAATCTGTTCTCTAAGCGACAACAGATTGCATTGATGACACTTAAACATGCTATTGCTGAGCTTCCGGAAGCTACCCGCGCTTTCTTTGAGGATACGCTTATATCGGTTGCTCATTGTGGGAAATATACTGACTATCGTAGTAAAAGCCAGGACAATCATTGCCCTGAAAACCGCTTGAAAGAAACAAATTTATATCATCGATTCTTAGAAAAGCTGGAAGAACGGAAAAACTATATCCTTGCACAGAATATTGATTTAGATCTTTTAGAAGTCAGTTCTATGGACTATCGTAAATTCTTGCATACCATATTACCTAATACTGTCACTCTTCTGCTGACAGACCCTCCATATGGAGATAATGCACAATACTTTGAACACGCTCAAAGAATCCATCCGCTTATGGGGTATTCACTACGAGAGGATGACGACAGGCTTCGCCACGAAGTAGTTATTAGCAATGCTCCCTCGAGGGCGGATAAGCATAGCAAAGAGCAATTTCTTGACGATATTGAAAGACTGTTTATCGAAGCAAATCGGATTGTTGTTGACCATGGATTTATGGTGTTGTATTTTAGGCCGCAACAACGGGATTGGGTTAGTGATCTAAATAAACTGAAAGACTTTGGGCGGCGTCATGGTTTTGAGCCACTTCTAACTATTTCCGCAGGAATTTCCGATCCCTCAATGCGAGCATTAGCTTCTGCTGCTTGGACATTCAAGAACGATGTATGCTTTATCTTCTTGAAATTACAGGAAAGTGAGCGTCGCTGGTATGAGGGCGAAACTGATATTGACGAACTTGTTTTCTTGGCTGCCACAAATGCTGCGGCAGGCCAAGGTAATCCATTCGATATTAATCGATTTAATCAAGAGTTTTTATCTCAATTACGCAGATGTGGGTTGATGCGATTGGCTCATCCAATATATGAAGATAAAATTCGAAGGACTTTAGATCGGTTCACAACACGGAATGGTGCTCAATATCGACTGACCGGACTATCGCCTTACACTCTGATGAACCGCGATATGAATGCCGAAATCAGACTTCGTGAATTTGCGCCTGTTGTCATAGAAGAATTAACTGCTGATGGACAAGGCTTTACTTTTGAAGAGTATGTGATTCACCTTGCTTCCTTTATGGAAAACGGTAGCCGAGAAATTATCAATCAATTGCACACCGCAAACAGACTAATCCCAGAATTATTAAATGTTTATGCTGTAGAAGACCCCGAGCAAGGAAAATTCTTCGCCCGTAATGCAATTAATGTCAATCAAGCCACTGATGGTCGAGAGCACTTGTGTTCAATGGATCCCTGTGATTTTGAAAAATTAATCGCCGACTACTTTATCCGGAGAGGTTTTGTACATGCAGAGGTCATTGGTCGTTCTGGTGATAGAGGCGTTGATGTTTTGGCTACAAATATCCAGGGTGAATATGAATTGATTCAATGTAAGAGATATCGTCAGGGCAATAATATTGGCTCGACTCCTATCCAGCGTGTTCATAGCTATATGCGGACAAGGAATGCAAGTAGATCATGGGTAATTACAACATCCGATTTCACCCCTGAAGGACGTGATGAGGCTCGCATTACAAATGTGACAATTATGAACGGCTACGATTTACTGCAGTCTTTAGAAATATATTATCCTGGGCGTTTTTGTTTATAATAGCATTGTTGCGAGAAAAGAGTAATCCTGATGGCACTCGCGCAATTGGCTTGAGCCACCAGAAAGGATACGAATATGCATTTAACAAAGATAAAAATTAAAAACTACAGATTGCTTGTTGATGCTGAATTGGAGGTTGACCCTAAAACGACCTTAATTGTTGGACGCAATAATACCGCCAAGACCTCGTGTTTTGAATGCATTGGCAAAGTGTTGGATGGAACTCCATTTTCTTTCAATGATTACCCACTGACAAAAAGGGAAACGCTATATGCTAATATTGCCTCGTTCATGGCAAAAGAAATCACTTTTGAAAATCTCTGTGAACAGCTGGAGCCAATATCTGTAGAGTTCCTTGTAGACTATTCTTTGGATGATCCAGAAGATAACTTAGGTATACTGTCTCCATTTATCATTGATGTGGATTTAGATACTACCACCGCACTGATTCGTGCTGAATACAAATTAAAGAGAGACGCGAAAAGCATTTGGAAAACCTTAGAGCAAAGCTATTACATAGATGGGAATTTTGCTCCTGTCGATGATGTCCACAACGCTATTATCGGCAATTTTCATAAGCTTTTTGAAATGACAATTTATGCCGTAAATCCCAAAAATCCAGAAGAAAAGCAGATTAAGAAGTACAAAGATCTGGCTGAACTTTTTCCGTTTTGTATTATTGAGGCGGAACGTCGTTTGGGCGAAGATGGAACGCAAGAAAATTCCCTGTCTTCGCTCATCTCAGAGTTCTTTGACACAAGTGAAGAAGATTTAGATCCAGCCGTTGCTGAAAAAGTCAAGGAGCTTCGGGGAATTATTGAAAATGCAAACAAAAGTGTTCAACAGCATAGTGATAACATCCTAAGTGCTCTTGTAAGCAACGCTATTGGCTTTGGTTATCCTAACGGAGAAGAGCTGCAGTTAGGGGTTACAACCAAACTTAGCATTGATGATCAGATAAAGAATCAAACACAACTTTCTTATACTGCTGGAGCAGGTAAAGAACGACTTCCAAGTACTTATAACGGTTTGGGGTACAAAAATCTGATTAAAATGGAGTTTCTGCTTGCAGCATTTGCCAAAAAGGTAGAAAAATATGGCGCTGCTTGTATTCCATTGCTTTTCATTGAAGAACCAGAGTCTCATATGCACCCACAGTTGCAACATGCCTTTGCAGAATATTTAGAAGCGTTTCTTGCGAAAATAACTTCTGTAGGGATTCAAATCTTTTTGACTTCACATTCTGCCCATATTGCAAACACCATTGCTTTTCAAAAAATACGGTATGCGCAGAAAACAAAAGATGGCGTTATCTATAAAAATCTGAATACATTTGCTCAAGAAAATCCTGATAATACCAACTTCATAAGAAAATATCTTACATTAACCAAGTGCGATTTGTTCTTTGCTGATAAAGCAATTTTCGTCGAAGGGGCATCAGAGCGCTTGCTTTTGCCTGATATGATCGACAAGTGTGCAACGGCAGGAGACTTTGATTCTCAAGAATATCAACTTCCAGCTCAGTATTATGCTTTAATAGAAATCGGTGGTGCGTATGCCTATAAGTTTATTCCATTTGTTGAGTTTTTGGGCATCCCATGTCTGATACTTACAGATATTGATTCTGTGTCTGGCCAAGAAGGGGCGAACGGAAGGGTCTATTACAAGTCTGTACCGGTTTCCAGCGGTGAGACAACATCTAACGAAACCCTAAAATGGTGGATCCGCAAAATTAAAGGACTTCCAGAAGATGATGGAACTAAAATTGCGCTGACTGAGATTACTTCTATGTCTCCCGAAGCTAAAACCAGATGTAAATGCCACATTGAGTTTCAAACAGCTGAGAACGGATTGTGTGGACATTCATTGGAAGAAGCTATTCGAAACGTCAACCGTGTACATTATGAATTAGGCGATAATCCATCTGAGAGCGATCTTGAATTTACTGGAAAAAGTAAAACGGATTTTGCTCTCGATCTTATTTACGAATGCGAGGATTATACAATTCCTGCCTATATTAAAGCTGGACTGGTGTGGCTTAATGATCAGCATGTGCTTGAGTAAGGAGGGATCAGCTCGTGTGCAAAGAAAATAAAAAAACAAATTATGACCTTGCAAAAGCTGAAGCCGATAAAGTAGATGAACAAATCATTGCAGCACTCCAAGCCGGAAACAGCTTTCGTGTGGAAGCCGGTGCTGGCTCAGGCAAGACATATTCGCTGATTAAAGCCATTGAATGGCTTCAGGAAAACAAGCGGGTAGAGTATAGTCGAAAGAAACAAACGGTAGCCAGTATCACATATACTAACGCTGCGGTAGATGTTATTTCCGAACGGCTATCAAAAGATTCATTTATTTTTCCCTCCACAATTCATTTCTTTGCCTGGAATGCAATAAAACAGTACCAAAGTTTTCTTATTGATATTGTTACAAGCGATCCTGACTTTTTACCTGACGAAGGGGATATTTTCAAGGTCGTAGAAGTTTCATATACACTGGGGCATCGTTACAAGGAAAATGGGATTCAATATCTGTACCATGACGATGTTCTAAAACTTTTTTGTTGCCTTTTAGATAATCCAAAATTCCGGCGGGTGTTTGCAGATAAGTACCCTTTGATTTTGATTGACGAGTATCAGGATTCCTATAAGCCAATTATTGACCGTTTTGTTAGTTTCTTTATTGCGAAAAAAAAGGGCCCTCAATTTGGTTTTTTTGGTGATGCTTGGCAAACCATATATCAATCTAACAAAGCTTGTGGAGTAATTGAAAATGAAAACCTCGAGATTATAAAGAAAGGTTCAAATTTCAGATCTGCGCCAAGGATTGTCCAACTTCTGAATGATTTGCGACCAGATTTGCCTCAAACATCCGCAATAGACAACTTTAACGGAGAAGTGGTTGTAATTACCTGCGATGATTACATTGGGCCTCGCCGAGTGGAGCGCAATTTCAAAGACGAATTGCCCGCAGATGAATTAAAGAATCGACTAAATAATGTTATAGAAAAGATTAAGCGAGAATCATCCGAAAAAGATAAATTAAAGGTATTGATGATAACACATAAAGTTCTTGCTACGCAGCAAGGATATGAACAACTTTTAGATATTTTGGCTGACGGACTAAGGGATAAAGAAGACCCATTTCTCTCATTCTTTATGAATACTGTTGAACCAGTCTATAAAGCACTTAAAGAATCAAATATGCAGTTGCTTTTTGAAACACTTGGAATCAAGCGCTTTCCAATTACAAAAAAATCCGAAAAAATTAGGTGGAAGGAATTATTAGAACAGTTGGATAAGGCTCGTACTCAAAAAGCTATCGATGTGTTGGAGTTAATTAACCGAAGTAAATTGATCCCTGTTCCTCCAAATTTAGAAGAGTGGTGTAATCTTTATCAGAACGCGCCAGAAACATTGTATACTTCCAATACTCCAATTCAATCATTCTTGGAATTAAGCTACTCACAATTCACAGCGGCAATAGATTTTCTATATCCTGATGCTATGTTTTCAACTGAGCATGGAGCTAAAGGTGAAGAATATGATAACGTTCTCTTTGTAATCAGTAAAGGATGGAATCAGTATCAATTCGAAACTTATGCTCCAATGATAACGGGACATACATCTATCCCAAATGGGAAACTGACATCATTTGAGAGAAACAGAAACCTTTTTTATGTGTGTTGTTCAAGAGCAAAAAAGCGTTTATTTTTCTTTGTGTCAGTACCTATAGATGCCACATTCAAAGCCTTTTTAACTGATTTGGTTGGGGTTGACAACATTTATACTTACAACCAATATCTTGAAGCTGAGCCGTAGTAAACAACAGTGCCTATCGGTCAGAAATGATCGATGGGCACTGCATATATTTAATTATCAGTTCTTGATGAATTCTATCATTATTTTTATTTCTAAACCTACAACTACTTTAAAACAGTAGGCAACTTTTTCTTGTCGGACTCCTGTACGGTAACTACCTTATGTCAGTATTGTTGCACATATCTAATGGCGCGCCCTGCTGCGTATAAATTTTTCGGGTCCGTCATTCAAATCGATTGAACGACAATTTTTGCGTGGGGTAGATCGTGGGGAAGATAGTCAAAATCCAGTGTTTTTGATGGGTTTTTAGTGGTTTTTAAGCAATATTCGGTAGTTTCGGGGTGCCTCTGACTCCGTCATTCGTTGGTTCGAATCCAGCTACCCCAGCCAGCAGACCTGAACTGATGATTTTCGGTTCAGGTCTTTTCTTTGCTTGGAAAGAGTTCCGATTATATTAAAATCTTATGATTTTGGCACATATTCGCTGTTTTTTATGGAAAAACGGCGTTTTTTGTGCTATTTTTGCTTCCATGTCCGTGTCTTGGTTGGGTTGTTTTGAGCTTCCTTTCCGTCCGTCAATCGCTTTTATGGCGGCGGAAAGGGGCTCTTTTTTCTTGTAAAGTTGAGCATAAAGTTGAGCATAAATCAGTAGGAAATTTTCTCCCCTTCGGCAATGAGATAATTGTCCGAAAGGTCGGTGTAGGTGTCCGCAAGTCCGCCCAGCGTATGTCCCACAAATTTCTTGATCGCAACGTCCGATACGCCGCACTCCGTGCACCTTGTGTAGAACGTCGTCCGCAGGTCGTACAGCTTGTGCGCGGGCAAAACTTCGGCGAGCTTCTTGCGCATCGTCTTGACCGCTGCCATCTTCAATTCAGTCACGCCTTGCAGATAGGGGCGCAGCATCGGATGGATGGGGATCTTCTTATATTCCACCTTGCCGTCCTTGCGCTTGGCATTTCGCGCCTTAATGAACGCTCCTTCGATGACTGCCGTCTCATACTCCACCGGCCGCATGCCTGTGTACAGCGCCACGGCGAACATGACTTCGTACTCGGTGCCCCTGACATGAGAAAGCAACTTTGCTTCCTCCTCGCGGGAAAGGGCGGCGCCGTGTTCGCGCTCGTGTTTCTCCCGGAATACCATGTCCATGGGATTGCTCGTCAATACACCGTGCTTGACTGCCGCCTGAAAGGTGAGATTGAGCAGCGTAAAGATGTCCTCCGCCGTCCTGGCGATGCCCTGTTCGTGCACCTTGTCGATGAGTTCCTGACACTTCTTGGGCGTGATCTTTTTTAAGGGAATATCCCCGAAGTGGGGGAGAATGTGGTTCTTGTACTCGTTCAATGTGATGCGGTAGGTATTTGCCGACACCTTGCGTTTGCGGAAATTCTCGAAGTAGTACATGGAGAACTTGTCCATCGTTGTGGGGACGCCACTCTCCGATCGCTTTGCCTGTCCCGCGTCTACTTCTTCCAGCCGTCTTAAAAATTTCTTTTTTGCTTCTTCCAGACTGTTTGACGACACATTGATCTTCCGGTGGTCGATCTGGCAGCGGATCTCATAGTTCCAATGATATCTCCCGCTCCTGCGCCTGTGGACGTGCGCCGTCAGACCGTTGCATCTGAATTGTTTTCTGAATACTTTCGGCATACTGTTGATCTCCTTTGCGGAGAATTCAAGTGCCTTCGAGCTGCCTGTGTTTTCTTGCCTGCGACAGCTGCCGCTTTGAGCACGGCTCTCGCCATTTCGTCATTGCCGCTCGGAATTGCTCTGATCGTTTGAATGATCTGGTTTAACTCTCGATCTGTCAAGAATTATTATTCGGGTCATGCGGCCTGTTCAGCCGCTGCCCTTATCGCGCTGAATACGATGTTCTCTTTCCATTGCTTGTTCCTCCTGTTGAATAAATTTTTTGCAGCCGTGCCTCACTGTTCGCTTGGTGACTGCCGGTTGTTCTTTGCCTCGACTTGTTGCATGAGGGCTTGATACCCTGCAACGATCAGTTCCACCTTGGTCAGGTTGTGTTTGAGGAGGAACGCATCGATCTTGTTGGCATATTGGCGGTCGATGCTCGTTCCCCACACTTTGTTCTTTTGCTTCCGCTCGTCCCTGTTGTGCTCCTCGTACTTCCTGCGGCTCTTGCGGGCGGGGGTATCCGCTTTGCGTTCCATGCTCCACCTCTCAGTTTCCTGCTATCGCGCAGACGATCGCTCCGATAAAGTTCATGATACAGGTTCCGATCAGCACCACGCCCATGATCAACGCTTTCAGTAACCCCTTGCCGATTCCTAAAATAGTTCTCATTTGACACCTCCGTCCTCAACCCACATACACAAGCTCGGAAAGGATCTCGTCCTCTATGAGCCTCTGCATCTCCGTCTGTCTGCGGTAATCCTCCATGAAGTCGCCCGTCCGCTTATACCGCTCGTCTTTGGACAGCTTGGCGTACATGGTTTTGTGCAGCTCGTCCGCCTGACGGTCGATGCCGTGCAGATATTCGGGGAGATTTTCTATTGCCCACAACTTGCCGACATTCTCCTCTTCCAGATACTTCTTGGCGAGCGTTCCGTACTTGCCGTAGGTGTGCCTGACAGGTCTGACAACTTGCCGATAGACTTTGACTTCCTCTTCGGTGAGTCCCTCGCCCCTGTCCGCTTTTGCAACGATTTTCCGTGCGTTCATACAATGACCTCCTTGCTCCTTTCATCGTGTTAATACGAATATCACATTTTCTCCCGTTTGTCAAGAGGAAGGGGAAAAGTTGTCAGAAAAAATTTTTGTCGCTGAATCGCAAAGATAAGTTCCGCGTTTTTCACTTCCTCTGTGCAGCAGGCGGAGCAAAGCGGGTTTCCCGCTTCTGCCTTCCCCCGTAGGCGGTGAATACCACCTACCTTATCCTGCTTGCAATTTTCCTTCAAATCGTACCACCTCCTTTGCCTCAATATTGTAATAAATTGCCATGATTCCCCCTCAATAGGGAGGCAAATGAGGAAGCGAAAAGTTTACATCTGAAAAAAATTTTATCATCCCGCAGCAAGGGCTTTCGACAACCATGGCATCACTCCCTCAATAGGGAGGCAAATGGCAGGGCGATTTTATAAGCACTTTTTGAAAAATTTTTTAGGATTTCTTTTACAGGACATGCCGGGTTGCGATGCTCACATGTTAGGCGCATAGGACGGGAAAAGTCAGAATTAACAAATAGCAGGTTTGCGGAAGTCAACGGGACAAAGCCAAAATCGTTGCGTACAGGTCAGGAAATAACCCAAAGACAGCAAAAGAGCCAGGCAAGGACAATCCTTGCTCGGCTCTTAATGGCGTCAAAGTTTGTTTTATAACCAAGAAAATATTCCTTATATAGAATATACATGTGGTAATAATTTTTACAATAACTATTGACAATATACTACATTTGTAATACAATAAATATTGTAAAGGAGACGACGCTTTATGTCGGAAAAAAAACTTATAATTTTTCCAAAACAATTTCGGGGTGAAAGTGTGGTGATTTCCGTTCGCCTTCCGAAAGATATGGTTGAAGCTGTAGACGCAATTGTCAAGAGGACGGGAAGGAATCGGAACGAAGTCATTCAGAAATGTTTGATTTTCGCATTGAATAATCTTGAAATAGAGGATTGAAAAAATGGCAGTATTCAAATGTAAAATGTGCGGCGGCGAACTCGATATTCAGGAAGGGCAAGTGATTGCGACCTGCGATTATTGTGGGACAAAGCAAACGGTTCCGACTGCATGCAGCGAAGAATTGCGCACGCTCTACAACCGGGCAAATGTTTTGCGCATGAAAAGCGAGTTTGATAAGGCAGAACAGGTTTACGAGAGAATTATTACAGCTGATCCCAAGCAGGCGGAGGCCTATTGGGGAGCTTTGCTGTGCAAATATGGCATAGAGTACGTAGAAGATCCTAAAACGTACAAGCGTATCCCTACTTGCCACCGCGTATCATACGAGGCAATGGAGGCAGATGAATATTATAAATTAGCAATTGAAAATGCCGACTCGGTACAGCGCAAGATCTATGAGGAAGAGGCAAAATACATAGACGGCGTACAAAAAGACATCCTTGCTTTGTCTGCGAAAGAGGATTCGTTTGATGTATTCCTTTGCTATAAAGAGACGGATGAAAGCGGAAAGCGTACGCGTGACAGCGTGATTGCAAATGATATTTACCATCAGCTTACGCAGGAAGGATATAAGGTATTTTATGCGGCGATCACGCTGGAAGATAAACTGGGCAGTGCATACGAGCCCGTAATTTTTGCTGCGCTCAATTCTGCGAAGGTCATGCTTGTGATTGGCACAAAGCCCGAATACTTCAACGCCGTATGGGTGAAAAACGAATGGTCGCGCTTCTTAAAACTGATGAAGACAGACCATAGTAAATTGCTGATTCCCTGTTATCAGGATATGGATGCCTATGAGCTCCCGGAAGAGTTTGCTCATTTGCAGGCGCAGGATATGGCAAAGATAGGGTTTATCAGCGATATTGTCCGCGGTATTAAAAAAGTGATTGTGAAAGAAGGCACTGATCATCCCGCACGAGCAGCGGAAAAAGCCGAGCAAAGTGCTGGTTCTTCTGCTGCACCGCTCTTAAAGCGAGCATATATGTTTGCGCAAGATGAGGATTGGGAGAATGCAAGCCAATATGCGGAACGTGTCCTTGATATAGATCCGGAAAATGCCGAAGCATATCTTGTAAAATTATTGTGCGATTTGAAAATGCCGAATGTAGAAGCATTGTCGGCGTCAGAAGTGTCCTTTGTTGAGAATTCTAATTATAAAAAGGCGCAAAGATTTGCCGATGAAAAGACGAACGCGCTTCTGAAAGACAGCATTTATTCGATCGCAAAACGAAAAATAGAGAAAAATGACCTACAAGAGGTCAATGATGGATTAAACATGTTCAAATCAATCTCCGGCTGGAAAGATGCGGATCGCTTCATTTTAGAATCCGAGCAACGCATTTCCGAACTAGCGGCCGAAGCGAAAGCAAAAATGGAACAATTTAGGAGGGTCAATAGCGCTATATCCAATTTAATTTCCACAAGTCTTAGCCATGTTGTAGGATTGAAAACAGACGGTACGGTTGTGGCGGCGGATGATTTTGCATCACTTGCAGAATATGCAGGTCGCTGCAATGTAACAACGTGGAAAAACATTGTTCAGGTCGTTGCAAGCGATGAATATACAGCCGGTTTAAGAGATGACGGTAGCGTTGTGGTCGCATTGGCGGGGAAAGCAAATAACCGCAATGTGCCGCACTGGACGGATATGATCAAAATTGTGGCGGGCACCAATTCTATGTTAGGACTGAAATCGGATGGTACAGTTGTACGGTGGACGTCACAGAAGGATGCTTATAGCAGCGATGATGTGCTAAAGGGTACAGCAATTTGGCAGCGAAATATAAAAGAGGTCTGCTCTGAGTATACCGGCATTGCAATGGATGGTCAGCCCGTGATGTTGAGGCAAGGAATCGATTCCGTGGTAGCATCTCACATTGCAAAATGGCAAGATCTTGTATATTTTGGCTATATTTCCCGATATGAGTTAGTTGATAATGTAAAGCAACTGATCGAAATGTGTATTGGCGTAAAAGCCGATGGAAGGCTCCTTGCAATTGATGCCATGGGGCGCACGGAAAAGGACTACGAATTTTGGAAATGGGAAAATATTGTCACAGTGAGAGCGGACTATCATTTGGTGGTTGGATTAAGGTCAGACGGATCTATAGTAGCATGTCCATTTGAAGATGTGAATGTAAAAGAGCGGACTCAACTTGAGGAAGATTGGAAAAAGGACCAAGAACAGAAGAGGCGACACATATGCAAAGTCATTTCCACATGGAAGGATATTGTTGCCATTGATAAGTACCTTGATGTCATTGTAGGTGTTAAGAAAGATGGAACTGTTGTAGCAAGCGGTGTTCAAAATCTTGTAGAAGATTGGAAACTATTTAACGATGCAAATCATATACAGGAGGAACTTGCCGAACAGCGTCTGATTGCGGAAGAAAACAGGGAGAAAGAAATACGGAAGTCGGAAGAAGCAAAACGTCAGGTGGCCGAGCGTCGAAGAAGCTTGCTTGCCGAAAGAAATGCTTTGAATCAGGAATTATCGACCCTTGGTATTTTTGCCTTCAAACGCAAGCGTGAAATTCAAACAAGGCTTTGGCAAATCGACGTGGAGTTAGGTAAGTTATAATTGAGAAGGTTTGCATATGAAAATCAATCGACCACAAGTTTTATTATTGGGGAACGGACTCAATCGGGCATATGGCAGTGCATCATGGACTGAATTTTTATGCAAAATTGCCGTGCGAGATGATCTGATCCAGTATCTTAAGCAAGGGCAGTCATTGGAGAGTCCTATGCCGCTACAGGCAATCCTGCTTACGAATAACCATATCGACGAAAAATTATCCGAAAATAATCAGGAGGCGTTTGGTTCGGTTGCCAATGGACAGCTTTCTACACTTCAAAAATTGCTTACGATTGGATTTGACCACATTCTTACCACAAATTACAGTTACGAGTTGGAAATGGCTGCTTTTGGCGGCAAAAAGATAACTGAAAAGCAAATAAGTGCGTTGCAACATTTTTATAAAGTGGGCAGTATGAAAGGGGCTCAAACGAGGTACCTAATAAATACATACAACCTTATTGACTTTCAAGGCCAAAGAAATATGGTGTGGCATATTCATGGAGAGGCGCGAAAACCAAACAGCATGGTGCTGGGGCATTATTTCTATGGGAATTTGCTTTTTCGTATAATAAATTACACAAAAAATTATTGCGATGATTTTCAAAAGAAGCAACGTAAAAATCAAAATATTCCGCTCAACAGTTGGATAAATTCTTTTATTTTAGGTGACGTGTACATTGTCGGATATGGACTTGACTGGTCTGAATTGGATTTATGGTGGCTTATCAACCGCAAGGCAAACGAAAAAGCCGAGCATGGCGATATACATTTCTATACTCCAATCTCCGATAAACATAAGAGTGTAGACGAGCGTTTGGAGCTCATCAAAATTTTCGCCGGGAAAAACGGCGGAGTTCATGATATGGGCTTAAGCATTCCAACTGACAAGGAGGAGCAGAATGCCGCATATATTCAATTTTACAATAAAGCAATAGAGGATATTTCATTAAGAGTAGCAAACGCAAGAAAAGGAGAAAATGTAAATGGCTAAATTTGTAATAGAATGCCCTTCATGCGGCAGATATGCCGAGGCTTCAACGGGGTTCTTTGCTAAGAAGAAAATACCGTGCTCGTGCGGATATGTGATCAATGTAAGAACTGAAAAACTGGCGTCAAAAGTTTGTCCGCATTGCGGCAACACCGTTGTATATGACCAGTCGAAGGGCGAAAAAGCGCTTTGTCCCGTCTGTCATGAAAAAATAAATACACGGGAGAGCATGCAAGCCTTGGTGGAGTTTAGCTGCCCTTCCTGTAATTGTAAGTTGTCCGTTGATAAAAACGCGCATACATATGTGTGTCCGCTCTGCGATACTGTGATCGACGTACAAGAGCGAATCAAGAAGGAAGAGATCAAAAAACAGGGGCTTGCCAGCGTAATTAAATATGAGGGCGGCAATGATGTATTTGTTTGGAAGCATCCCATTGAAGATTTCAATTTTGGCTCTCAACTTATCGTACATGAGTCGCAGGAGGCGTTGTTCTTCCGTGACGGCCAGGCGCTTGATTTGTTTGGCGCAGGCCGCTACACACTGACTACGCAAAATTTACCGCTAATTGAAAACTTGTACAAGCTGCCGACAGGCGGCAATGCGGTATTCCATTCCGAAGTCTATTTTATCAATCTTACCACCCAAATGGGTATCAAGTGGGGGACGGACAGTAAAGTTCGCCTGTTCGATCCTGCTTCCGGCTTGCATATAGAATTGGGCGCATGCGGTACATTCAATATCCGCGTCTGCAATTCGCGTAAACTTGTATTAAAAATCGTTGGGACGACTGATATTTTCAGCCAGTCGGAATTGGTTGGTAAAGAAGGTTTTGGGGTCTCTGCGATTGTGGGGAAATTCCGTGCACTTGTGATCAATAAGGTGAAAGCAAATCTTGCGCGCGAAATCAGGGAAAATGAGATCAATGTATTGGCAATCGATGAATATATTGATATCCTTTCCGAAAAGTTGAAGGAAGTGATCAATCCAACGCTGGAAGAATACGGACTTACGATGCCCGAGTTCTATATTACAAGTATTTCTACGCCGGATGATGACCCCAACTTCAGAAAATTGAAACAGCAATTCGCCGATAAAACTTTGCTTGTTCGCCAAGAGGAGATCAGGAAAGCGGAAGCGGAAGCCGCGCAGGGCAGGAAGATCGTCGAAGCTCAGACAGAGGCAAAGCTCAAGATGGTTGGCGCACAGGGAGAGGCAGAGGCATTGCGTATTAAGGCACAGGCAGAAGCGGACGCATATCGCGCCAAAGCATTTGCTGAGGCCGATGAAATGAAGGCAAAAGGTTACACGTATCAGCAGGAGACCTCCCGTCTTGTGGGAATGGAAGCAATGAAGAACGGAATTGCGGGCGGTTCAGACGGCGGCAGTCTGTTGGGGGATGTCGCAGGGCTTGGAATAACGCTTGGGGCAATGGGAAGTGTGATGAATATGACAAAGGATGTGCTTGATCCCGTGCTTAATGATTCCGCTGCGATTGGTGCGAAGGTAAGTGAAAGCGCAAACACGTCTTTCTCCTCAGGGGAGAAATGGGACTGTACAGCCTGCGGAACGAAGAACATTACTTCAAAATTCTGTCCGGAATGTGGCGCAAAAAAGCCGGAAGTCCCTGCAACATGGGATTGTCCCGCGTGTGGTACAAAAAATATCACGTCAAAGTTCTGCCCTGAATGCGGAACCAAGAAACCTGAATAAACGGAGGTCACTTGCCATGAAGGGGAAAAATATTTTATTTATTGCACTCGTCTTTGCGATAGCATTGGTCGTGTATGTAGCAGTATTTTTGTTAATTCCATTTGAAAAGAATATTTCAAGTTGGCTAAGCTTTGGCTTTACTGTTTTTGCTGTTTGCGCAGGGGCGTGCATAACACTTTATGCGTTTAATCGTAAGACGGCGACAAGCAAATTTTATGGGTTCCCTATATTCAAAATTGGTATTGTATATGCCATAGTTCAATTTGGGGCAGGCTTCATTATTTGTGTTATATCTGCCTTTGCAGAGGTACCCTACTGGATTTCTATGATACTTTTTATCATCATTGCGGCAGTCTTTGCGGTGGGGCTGATTGCAGCATCTGGTACGCGCACTGCGATTGAAAATATCGAAGAACAGACGGATAGTCAGTCAAAGACGATAAACACATTTAGGATAAACATACAAGGTATCGTTGACGTATGTTCAAACAATGCAGTTAAACCAAGCTTAGCAAAACTTGCAGAAGAATTTAGATATAGTGACCCGGTTTCTAACGAAAGCACAGAAGAATTGGAAGCCGAGATATCCATTAAGGTCAATGATTTGCGTCGTGCCGTTGTGAACAATGATACAGGAAGCGCTAACGCGTTGATCTTTGAATTGAACAATATGCTCTCCGAACGAAACAGAATCTGTAAATTAACAAAGAGTAAATAAGAACGCCTTTTTGGGCAATTGCCAAATGCCTTGTCTTGATTTCAATTTTCTAAAGGGCGTGCGGTAAGGATAAAATAAATTATGCAAGAAAAAAACGAAAACCCTAAAGGGCTTCTCAAAATCAATGATGTAGAATACATTTTTTCATTTGAGGGAAAATATCTTTTTCTTTTTCACAAAGAAGCCAATACTCATAATTTTTTAAAATATGGGATAATGTAAAGGAAATGTTTTCTTCGCAGGAGAAATGGATTACCGCCCGTGGAGAATTTGAGAATGAAATTTATTATTTTCATTGCTCAAGTCCTTTTTATCATACAAGGCAAAAATTTTCCCTTGTGGTTGATTACTATGCGAATATAGAGTTTTGCATTTCGCGAAATAAACAGTATCACATTAAAACCGGGACAATTGGCTGACTGTTTATAGAATTTAAGTGCGTGGGGTTATTGATTTTTTGAAACAAATATGATATAATGATTGTAGGGAGGGAAATATGGAGAAAATAATTATAGGATTAACAGGGCCATTTGGGAGTGGTTGCTCTTATGTTGCTGAAATACTAAAAACAAAAGGATATGAATATATTTCATTATCTGATATATTGCGTAAGCAATGTGATCCAGATAATAGACGTACGCGGACAGAGTTGCAAGATGAAGGTAATAAATATAGAGAGGATAAAGGCGCGGGAATACTTGCTCGTCATGCGATTGAAAAAATAGAAAGCTCTACTTGTGAGAAATTTGTGGTCGATAGTATTCGTAACACACATGAAGTGGAGGAGTTTAAAAATAAATATTCTAATTTTTATTTATTTGCAACTTGGGCAGATGTAGAGATGCGATGGAATAGAGTGAAGGAAAAGTATTCAAAAAATCGTGGAGCATTTGATGTGGACGATGGAAGGGATAAGGGTGAGAATAAAGAATATGGACAGCAGATAACATTGTGTTATCAAATGGCAGACGTGATAATTTTAAATTCAAAACAGCATCGCTCACAAGAGTCAGATGACTATAAAAATTTTATTAAACTTATTGAAAGATATACTGACATAATTGAAAAGAAAGAAACTTTTATGCCTACAGAGCAGGAGACTATTATGACTATGGCTTATGCTAACAGCATGAGATCTTCATGTTCGCAAAGAAAAGTAGGTGCTTTAATAATTGATAAGCAAGGTAATGTCTTTAGCTCAGGTTATAACGAAGTACCAGATTCTGAACGACCTTGTAAAAATGAATATGGGGGATGTTATAGGAAACATATTAGAGGATTATTAAATGGTGAAATAAGAGCTCTTGTTCAAGACGATAAAATGGCGGCTGATATATCTAATATTATAAAAACTAAATCAAAGATGTTAGATTATTGTAGAGCGCTCCATGCTGAAGAAGTTGCAATTGTAAATATGGCTAGGCTTAGCGTTTCTACTAATTTTGAAGATACAACACTTTATACAACTACATATCCCTGTAATTTATGTGCTAATAAGATCGCAAAAGTGGGTATCAAACATATTGTTTATTATGAGCCATATCCACAAAGTGAAGCAAAAGAAATATTAAATTCACATGGGGTTGTCCAGAAACCATTTGAAGGAGTTACATTTAATTCATATTTTAAATTTATGGAGGTGTTAAGATGAAAATATGTCCTAAATGCGGTAAGGTTGTTTCTTATAATTCATATTTTGGAGTTTATTTATGCTCAAACTGCAATTGGGAATATAATCCAATACATAATAAATATAGTCGCTATAGGCTTGTGAAAGGGAATGTAAAAATTAATGTTAAGGACAAAATTGAAATTAAGCAAATCGTGAGTTGAATTTTTATATGTAAAAAGTAATCGCATATTATATTCAAATACTATAATACTTATTTAAACTCCTTTAAACAAATAGCCCGCCGCGGATAAAGCGGCGGGCTGTGTTTGTGTTAATGGAGTTTATTCATTTGGCTTAAGTCAATATTGGGGTGGGGAAAAAGAAAGAAAATTTTAGAATTTTTTGCAGTGGCGTGAATGACAGGATTTCACGCCTTTTTTCTTCCGCAGACGCTGAGAATGCGTCTGCGGAAGTTGTGAAAATTCCTGTATCCGTAGGCGATTCTCTTTAAGACCTTGATGTTGTTGCCCATTCCCGCGGTGAATGCGTTGGTATATCTGTATCTAAATGCATTGAGAATGGAGCTGCTCCGGTTGTGCATCGCCCTGATGCCGTCATATCTGCATTGCTCGGCAGAATGTCCGCCTATGTGACCATCGTATCCAGAGATAATGCGGCAGGGTATGTCATGTTAGGGGAATCGGAGAATGCCGCATTCAGTTCCCGCCGCGAGTGCGAGAATGACATTTGCATTGCTTTGGCGGGGCGTGCAAGCGAACGTCTTTTTTGGAGAGGATGGGATCACATCCGGCGCGAGCAGCGATTTGCAACGCGCCACGGAAACAGCTAAGCGAATGATCTGTGCATACGGAATGTCTGAGTGCGTAACGCCATCTGTTCAACCTGGTCGCTGGATGGAGTTTCCCGTTGTTTGGGAACAGGTCACACAGCTGTTAACTCGCCAAGGCGAGCGAGCTGATGCGCTTGTGAAGCAGTCGCAAAGTGTAATCGAGCGGGTCGCGAATGCGCTTCTTGAGCGGAACAGCTTGGATAAAGCGGCGCTTGAAAGACTCATTGCGAAGGAGGAATAATATGGTAGATGCAAATGTACGCAACGAGCTGTGCAACTTTATTTTACTGCAGCTCAATTACGCACGGCGGGATTTTAGTGCTTCGGAGATCGCGGCGCATCTTGATCGGCGGGAGAAATGTTTGCTCTCTAAAGAGCTGGCACGATTGTTAAGTGACGGGCAGCTCAGTCGTACGGGCAAAGAGAGATATCATATAACGGGCGACATTGCTTCCTTTCGGCGGTATCTTCTTTCATGCGCCGAACGCGAATCGCCTACTGCATCGGAGATGCCGGAGGACCATTTATCGTTGGATGACATCATGCGCGCGACCTGGCACATGGTCGATCTTCCGAAAGAGTTGTCGACCATTGAATCGGACGACGACGATGACGATGATGACGATGACATCGACTGGCTGCTCGCGGAAGAGTTTGATTCGGATAAATCAAGTAGCGAAGATCATGGCGAAAATAAAGAAGTTATCCCGTCGAAAGTATTCGAAGAAGACAGTTCCCGCATGAAAAAGAGGAGGGCCCATCGCACGATTTATGGCGAGACAGTAAGCAGTTTGAAGAAATCGTTATGGTCGTGATCGAGGATATTATCGTGGCGGATTTAACGATGACGCGTGAAGAAGCCGTGTAACGTGCTACTCACTATAATGATTATGTGCGAGATGCTCTTGGTGAGCGGATGGCGCAAGTGTATGACCGTGCAAGGTATGAATTCTTAACGGCACCCGATGCGGACTTTGATATTCTTCGAGAGACATTGCGCCGTAAATTAAACCTCAAAGATTAGGGTTGTACCAACCTAACTTTTGTAGGCGAAGTAAATGAAAATGTCCACGTGCATTAAAAAGCACGTGGATATTTATTAAGAAAACGATTCAAAAACACAAGCAGCTCAAAAGCCTCGAATTTCCGTTATATTGTTTATTTTATAGTTGAGCATAAGTTGAGCATAAAATTCGAAAAACGTCAAAAATTGCACTCTTTTGCCCGTTTTTTGTCCAAAAACAGCCAAAAATCGCCTATTTTTTGTCGAGGATTGTTGGTTCGAATCCAGCTACCCCAGCCAAGTTGTGCCTCGTTGAACACTAAAATGGTGTAAAACGAGGCTTTTTTCATGCTTTTTTGAGAATATTTCTCAACTCTGCATGTGTTGAATTGGGAAGTGGGAAGTAAATTGGGAAGTTTTTGGGAAGTAAAATTTTCGTTTTAAGACCGTTTTTGAAACGGCCTTTTTTACAGATCGTAATTGACTTTCTCCGCCTCGGCAAAGATATATTCCTGCGAATAGTCGGTATATCCTCTATCTACGGCGGAAGTCTTTACATCTTTATCGCCCGAATGACCGTCCCAAAGCATCACGAGCTCATGGTTGACGCCGCATTCCTTATATCGTGTTCAAAAAGGAATGTTAATTTTCGTTAGGTTTTGCGTGTTCTTTATCTATCAGTTTGTAATAGATATGAATGTTTCGCGGTGCAGGGGAGTGCCAGCGGTTGTTTCGTTCCGTCTTTGCGTCGATTGTAATAAATTCAATCAGTTGTAGACACATTTCCCTCGTCAGTTCGGGGCAACTGCCGTACAGCTTTATTCGCCTGATATATTCCTCGACGTCGGCTTCGTCCTTGCTCTCTTCCTGCAATTTTTTCTCTAATGCGGTTATCTCGGCTTTCAGCGTCTGTTGTTCCGCCTGATAGCTTTCGCAGAGTGAGTTGCATAAGTTTTCGGGCATCTTCTTTAAGACTTTGTCCTCGAATGCGGTTCGGATGAGTATGTCCAATTCTTCCACGCGCTTGTGCTTGGTTTTGAGTTGCCTTTTATCGGTAGCCCGCGATGAGGCGGAGCGCTTGGACTTACCTTTCAGAAATTCTTCCCGTGCCGTATCTTCGTCTTCCAGAACGAAATCGAACTTGGAGCGTATGTCCGCAAGCACGAGAGCTTCAATATCCGTTCGCTGAATGGCGTGGGTGGTGCAGTAGTTCTTGCCGAGATTTGCATAGGTACGGCAGATGTAGCACTCGCAATCGTACTCCCTGCCGTCCTTCAGCTTTTTCTTGGAATGAACTATCTTCATCTTGTGCCCGCAGTCGGCGCAATAGATAAAGCCGGACAGCGGAAAGGTTATGCCGCTCTTTGTTCTCTTTGCCCGTGATACCGAGCGGGCGACTTCCTGCGCCGTCTCCCAGACTTCCTCGCTCACGATAGGTTCGTGGGCGCTTTGCTTTACTATCCATTCTTCCTGCGGTCGCCAATATGTATTGTGGTTCTTGTAGGAAATGGTAGAGCGCCTGTGCTGCACGGTATAGCCCTTGTAGGTGGGATCTGATAAAATGTCTCTCACAGTTTTATGGCTCCACCAAGGCGGGCATTGTCTGTTGGTTTTTCCTCCGTCCTTTTTAGTGCGGTACAGAGTGGGGTTTGGTATGCCTTCGTCGGATAACTGTCTTGCAATCTGATAGGGCGACAGCCCTTTAATTCGCATTTGATAAATTCTCCGCACGATCTCCGCCGCAGGCTCGTCTATAATTGCCGTGCGGTTTTCGTCGTTGCCGACAAGGTAGCCATAAGGGTAGTAGCCCGAAGTGTATTTGCCCGCTTTTTGACTCGCTTCCAACACGGCGCGTATCTTTTTAGAGGTGTTCGCCGAGTGCCACTCGTTAAACACTGTCACATATTTTTATGGACAGTCAGGGCTTATAAAAATACTTGGATGATGTGGATTTATAGATGTTTTCTTGCGCTCAAGCTTATTCTGTACACAGATTATCTCTTTATGCAAAAATATTTTTCGGACGTACTCCTTGATAGAAAAACTTTGCAGAGATTGTATTGATATTAGATTATTAAATTTACATCTTTTGCGCGATATTAAAAAACGGTCAGAGAAATCATTTAACAATGAAGTGAGGGATTATTGCAAACAGAATACCAGATTGAGACTTGCTGTCGCGAGAGACCGCGCAAATCTTTTGTTCTGCTCTGCTCATGCAGATTGATTGCCATGATTGGTTTTTACCATATATTTTATGAAAATGGAATATCAAGAAAAGTAATACGGCGATATAACAAAACAGAGAAAATATACAAATTATCGACATGTACTTGACGATTCCCCAAACGGCCTTATGATATATAGAGCGTGGTATCAAAGAAGTAAGGAGAAGATGATGTATATTCCGGTTTATTATTTTTTGGGGTCGTCGGTTACAAGAGGATCCGCTACTGACGGGGTATCTTTTGTGGAAGTTCTTTCAGAACGGATGGGGTGCTGCTGCATAAAAAATGCGGTAGACGGGACGACGCTTGCCGATATAGAGGAGCGTTCCTATCCGTGGCGCCTGCGTTCATTGCCGCCGCCGGAAGAGACCGCACACTTCTTTATACAACTATCCACAAACGACGTTGCGCGCGGAGTGCCGATCGGCGTCGTCCATAAGGGGATGGACAGGGCGAACATCGATCGATCTACGGCACTTGGTGGTGCGGAAGATATCATTTTGTTTCTTCGCAGCCATTATAGGGCGCCCATTACTTTCTTTACGTCGTGGTGCGACAATGTCGCATATGCGAAACTCGTGGGGGGAATTTATGAACTTCGAAAAAAATATTCGATAGGTGTGCTTGATTTTTACCGCTTTCAGAATATGCCGGCGATTGCACCGAGTGAGTTTGCCTCTTATAAAGCGGATGGAACACATCCCAATGCAAAGGGATACCGCTATATGGCAGAACGATTTATACAATATCTGAAACAAACGGGAAAGTCACAGAAATGACTTTCCCGTTTGTGTTGTATCGTCGGCCGCTTATTATGCCATGTTATTTATAGTCGGCTGAATATACGATGCCCTGTGCATAGTCGCCGAATTGCTCGCCGAAAATATTAAGTCCGCCCTGGTGTTTTGCGTCAGGCTTGATGCCGATGCGGAAGGTAAAATAGTCGCCTTCCTGAATGTGCAGTTTTTGGATATTTTGTGTGCTGACGGGAGTTTCGTCGAGGTAAATACATTTTTGCGTGATCATCAGAGACTTGATGACGCCGAACTGTGTGGAGTAATCGGACCACCATGCAGGATTGAGACGCCCGCGCCTGCCGCCAAAATCTCCGGGCGAGAGCCATGTCGCGACTTCAACGCCGTTGATCCAAAAAGTGATATCGCTTTCCCAGTCATTTTTATAGTTCGGGGCTTCGCTGCAGATCTCCATACTGAGTTTGATCGAATTGACGATCTTGTCTTTCAGCATATAGTTCGGAATACGATACTCTATATAGCCTTTGCTCAACCATATGATCTGTGCACTGTATCGCTCCGGAGAAAAGAACACCCCGGGAAGATCGTCGGAGATGATGATGCCGTTGACATCGGCGATCCCGCAGGTGGCTTCGACGCAGGCATCCGAAAAGCTGCCTATGGGGATCGCCATGGAAAATATCTTACTTTCTGCTTCATGGGCGGGAACATTGAAGTCGAGTGCAAAATGGTCGATCAGGCGCGAGATGAGCTTGGTATTCCCGCGTGTATTTTTCTTGACGGTGACCGTAACAAATCCCGCTTTCCGCAAAATGTTGATATGAAAAGAAACCGTGGAGATGGGGAGTTTGATTTTTTTTGCGATCTCTGCAATAGAGTAAGCGGAGGTGCAGAGCATCGCCATGATCTTCCGGCGGACAGAGGTATTGAGGGCTTGAACGATGGGTTCCAGTTTTTCCTCGTCCGAAATTTGCAGATGATAGTTTCTTAGGACCATATGAAAGGATCTCCTTCGTGCATGATTTTTCAAACAATATTTTATCACACGCAAGGGGAAATATCAAGATGCGGATATAAAAAACCTGATTACTTCAACATTTATATAACTAAAACGACGAATATTACAATTTTTAATTTTGTACTTGACGGGGGGCACTATTGGTTTATAATAATGTCAGATAAAGTCGGAGAGATCCGACAAAAAGCGGATTGCCGCAAAGGGAGGAAAAACATGAAAAAACGTTGGTTAGCTGTGGTGTTGGCAGGCGCATTGGCCGGGGCAAGCCTGGCGGGATGCAGTGGTTCGGATCCCCAAGGGCCGATCATTTCGCCGGAAGACCCGATCGAGGAAGAGGTCACCATCAATTTTTGGGGCTGGGGCGACCTTGCCGAACAGCAGAACTATCAGACGCTCGTCAATCAATTTATGGCAGAAGAGGGGAACGAGAACATCACTGTCATCTATCGCGGCATCAACTCTGCCACATACATGACGACGCTGCGCGCATCGGCAAGAAATCTTCCGGAACTCTTTTATATGCCTGACTATGACTTTTTGGAATGGGTCTCGGCGGGGTCGTTAAAGGATATTTCTGCCTATGTGGAGGAAGAAGAGCTTTCGCAGCTTTGGCCGCAGGCGGTGGATGAATATTACTATAACCCGGATACCGCAACACTTGGCCAAAGCGAGGGCGCGGGGCTGTGCGGGCTTCCCAAGGATCTCGGTCCCTTCACGCTGGTCTACAATAAGTCGTTGCTCGACGCGCGCATTGAGCAGAAGGGGTTGGATGCCGATGAGATCTATGCGGAATACCTCACTCCCACGCAGGCGATGACATGGGAGAAGTTCCGCACGCTCCTTAAAATGCTCGTGAACGACGCAAACAATGACGGAACGCCGGATGACAGCGTGTATGGAATTTCTCACTATGAGATCGAAACGGCGGTCTACTCCAACAACGCCAATTTCTTCAATGACGATGCAAGCGAACAGCGTATCACCGATCAGAATTTCATCGATGCCCTTCAGTTTATCGCCGATCTGACGCTGGTCGATCATGTCATGGTGCCGTCCGCGCTGCAATCGGATATGGATGGTTTTACCCGATTTGTGAATCAGCAATGCATTTTCAGTTTCATGGGCCCGTGGGATTGTGCGCAGTTCTGGGGGTTTGATATCCCGTTCACCTACAATATTCTGCCTGTCCCCTATAACGGAGAAAATCCAGACGCCATGAGTACGGCATGGGTTGGATCGATGGGATATTGCGTCAGCGCGCGGGCGAACAGCCTGCAGACGGCGGCGGCAATGCGTCTTGCGAAATATCTTTGCATGAACGAGGAGGCACAGAGAGAGTTCTACGAACTCGGGCAACAGGTCCCGAACCTCGTCTCTATGGCGACGGACGAATATCTGAACGACACGCAGGGACTTCTGGAGGGCAAGGATCCCGCAGATCGCTCCGTATGGGTAGATACCATCAACGGAACTTCTGACACGGACAGGATCGGCGGGAAGGTGCGCCCGCGCTACTATACCTATTCTTCCGGTTGGTATGACGACTTCCTTACCTATATCGATGAGCAGGGACTTTGGACGGGAGAGCGCACGGCAGAGCAGATTTGTAAAGCCTATGCTCCCAGCTTCCAGAGCGCCCTCACGGAAATGAAAGCCAATCTTGGTTGACGGGAGGGGCATATGTATCCTGATGAATTGGTGCGGACGGCGGGCGAGGAACTTCCCTCACCCCGTGTTCCGAAGAAAAAAAAGGTGAGCGTACAGGAACGAAAAGAGCATCTCATCGCCTTTTTGTTCATTCTCCCCCCGATCGTCGGATTTCTCATTTTTACTGCGCTCTCCGTCGTCTTTACATTCGTCTATAGTTTCCAGGACTACAATTCGCTTTCCGGCATCTCTGTAAACGTCGGATTTGCAAACTACATCGATCTGTTCACGCATGTTACCCGTGCGCCGCTCTTTGGCAAGGCAATCGTGAATACCATCGTTCTTCTTTTGAGCGTGCCGTTCAGCATGATCCTGGGGCTCATCCTGGCAGGGCTGCTCCGCCTTGGCGAGATCAAGGGTTCCAAATTTTTCCAGGTGCTCTATTATGTTCCCGCTGTCTCGAGTGCGGTTGCTCTCAACATCGTCTGGAACTATATTTTCCGCAGCAACGGTGTGTTCAATACGCTTTTGGGACTGGATGTCATCTGGCTGGATGGCGATGTGACCATCAAGGTTGCGATCATCTTCAAGAATTCGCTCAATGCGATGGGCGGCGCGATGATCTTGTACCTTGCCGGCATGCTCAATGTTCCCAGAGACCTGTATGAGGCGTCCTCTCTTGACGGCGCGGGAAAGGTACGGCAGTTCTTTTCCATTACGCTTCCGCTCATCTCTCCCGTGACATTCTACCTGCTCATCACGGGCGTGATCGGCGGATTGCAGTCGTATGCCGATGCCCAGGTGTTTGCGGCGGGGAATACGGGTGCGACGACCATCGTCTATTTCATCTGGCAGCAAGGGATCCAGGGCAACAACAATCAGGGGCTTGCATCTGCGGCGTCCGTTCTTCTGGCAGTACTCATTATGATCGTGACGCTCATCCAGTTCAAGTTCTCGAACAAGTGGGTGTATGAGGAGTGAGAACATGATGTCTGTGAATCACGATACAACTCTTTCCCCCGTAAAAAAGGCGGGACGTATCCTCTTGCGCGTATTGATTTATGCGCTGCTTGTTCTGGGCGCGGTGCTCATTGTGTTTCCCTTTGTCTGGATGGTGCTTGGCTCGTTCAAAACGCCTTTGGACGCGAACTCGGCGGAATTTCGCTTTCTGCCGGTAGAATGGGTCACGAATAATTATACCGATCTCTTTACCAATGCCAACTTTCCTATCATCAAGGCGTTTTTCAATACGGTGATCGTGGAAGTGAGCGTTATTGTGGTCGGAACGTTCGTCTCTGCGCTGGCGGCATTCAGCTTTGCAAAGCTCAAGTTGCAGCATAAGACCTTCTGGCTTTTGTTTTTGATGAGCGGGATGATGGTCCCCTATGCGGCATTGATGCTCCCGCAGTTCCGCGCATTTCAGTCCATGAACATGTTTGACACGCTTTGGCCGCTCATTTTGCCGGGATTTTTCGGGAACGTATCCATGATTTTTTTCCTTGTGCAGTACATGCGGGGGATTCCGAATGCGATCCTGGAGGCGGCGCGCATCGATGGGGCAGGGCATTTCACCAGTTTTGTGCGCGTCATATTCCCGCTCGTCAAGACGGCGATTGCGGCGCAGGTCATCTTTTGGTTCATCGGCATCTGGAACGATTATTTCGCTCCGTCCATCTATCTCATCACACCGGATCGCATGACGTTACAGGCGCTGCTCGGAAGCCTGAATCCCGCACTGAACAGGCAGTATCTTCCCATGGCGCTTGCGGGAGCCGTTCTTTCCAGCATCCCGATGTTTGTGATCTATCTGTCTTGTCAGAAATTTTTTATCGAATCTTTGGCGATCAGCGGGGTAAAGGGCTGATCATTGGGAAAAAAGAAGGAGGAAAATGTATGAAAAAGAGAATGTTGGCACTTATGGCTGCCCTCTCCGCTGCGGCCATGCTGACGGTGACTGCATGTCAGCAGACCCCCGGCGAACAGCCGGACAGCGGGACCGGCGGAACGGGATCCGATGTTTATCAGGACTATTCTTCCGATAAACAGCCTGGAGACGGGAATTTCGATTATCCCGGGAACTATGAAAATCCGGAACTGACGATCGACGGGCTCGGTGACGACGAGCAGTGGCAGGGGGTAGAGGCGTTTGCGACGTTCGGGAAGAACGGAAATTCGAACGTTAAGATTTACCGCGGCACGAGCGCGCTGTTCTTCCTGTTTGAAGTGAAGGACAATGTGCTTTTGACGCAGGGAGTGACAAATGACGACGCGGTGACGCGCGGAGACAGCATTGAGCTTTACCTTGATACCCTGACGGACGGCGGGCGTACGCCGCAGAGCGACGATTATCAGATCAACCTGGGCATTCACGGCAAGACGCGTATCATGCAGGGTGCGGGCGGTCAGTGGGGCAGCTGGAACGGCTTGATCGACTACGAGGTCGCGCTCAACGGCACGCTGAACGATGGCGATGAGGCAAATGATACGGGGTATTCCGTTGAAGTCATGATCCCTTATGCGCAGATCATGATCGAAAAAGACGACACCATCGGCATTGCGCTCGGTCAGGTGGACAAGATCCGCGTCGAGGATGCGGCAACGGGAAGCGAGTCGGCTTCCTGGAACTGGTACGGCTGGTCTTATAACGGGACGGCGATCAATCCGCAGGTTCCCGATCAGTATATTTTGCTTGTCAAGGACGGCAATCTGATGTCTCGAGACGAGCAGGAGAAAGCGCCTGCGGATGTCGGCGGATACATCAGGGATACAGACGGAGCGCCTGTTGAGGGGGTAACGGTCACTGCGCAATCGGGCGACGTTGTAAAGACGGCAACGACGAATGCGAGCGGATATTATCTTCTCGAAGATCTCGATCCCGAGCTCTCCTATACGATCACGGCAGAAAAGGACGGGTATCTTACCGGGATCTCCTCCGTTACGCGCGATGAACTGCGCGCCGTGGACGGCGGGGTCGTCACCAAGGACATCGTTCTCACCTCCACGGCGGGACTTCAAACGACGACGCTCACGGGCACGGTTAAGAACGTTCTTAACGGGGCAGTCGCCGGCGCAACGATCGCGGTGAGCGGTATGGCGCTCTCCGCAACGGCGAATGACGACGGCACTTTCTCCCTTGCAGGCGTTCCCGTCCGCGATGAAGATATCGAGATCGTCGTCTCGGCAAGCGGATATGCAGATACTGCCACGGCGATCGCGTCGGAAGATCTTGTTGCGGACGGCAGCACATCCCTTGGAGATGTCAACTGCAATCTTCCTGCGTCGGAGACGGGCGCCTTCGGCGTGAACAATCTGCTCGCCAATAACATCGGCTATATTACCCGTACGCTGGACGGCGTGGAGTTCCGCTTTGAAGGGGATCGTACGTTCAACGGCTGGATCGAACTCTTCATTGACACCAAAGAGAGCGCAGGCGCGCGCGGTGCAACGGACGTGATGTATCAGCTCAAGGCAGACGGGACGGTCAGCGTCGTCAATCATGGCGGCTCGTTTACAACGACCGGCATCGTTTGGCAGGTCGAGCACATCGACGGAGCGGGCTACACGGCATATCTTCTGATCCCCTACGAGACGCTCGGTATCAGTGCGCTCGAGCCGTTCGGAATCTCGCTCGGCCAGAGCAACGGCCAGGCGGCATGGGACGGATGGGGCAGAGATGACATGAAGGGTACGGACGGGTTAGGGTTCGTCGCGCCGGAGATCCCGACCGACTATATCCGCGTCAGTGCAGATAACCATCTGTATGAGGCCGCGCACAACAATGTCATCCTCACGATCGGTGGGACCGTCATTGATGAAGACGATGCGCCCGTGGCGGGCGTCACGGTGTCCGTGAATGAGCAAAACGTGACGACGAATGCGCAGGGCCAGTGGTCGATGAATGTTCCGCTCACATCGGAAGGACTCACCGTGCATTACAGCAAGACAGGCTATATTTCCAAGTCGACGCAGATCACTTCCGCAACGGTCGGAAGCAGCACCTCGTGGAGCGAAACGATGCAGCTTTCCGAACACGTTGTGGCAATTTCCGGTACTGTGACCGATCAGGACGATGCACCTGTGGCGGGCGTCACGGTCACTCTCACCTATGCGGGCGGCGAGGATCTTGTTGCAACGACGAACGAACAGGGTGAATATAACTTCTCGTCTGTAACGTCGTTCGTGGATATCACGCTGACATTCGCCAAAGAGGGCTTTGCAAGCGGCTCGGAAACGTGCACCGCGGCGCAGCTTGCCGCAGGCGACAGCCTGACCATCGACAAACAGCTTACGGCAACGTCTGCCATTCAGATTATCACGCTCACGGGCAAAGTCATCGGCATTAGCGGCGCACTTGAAGGGGCGACGATTTCTGCGGGCGAACTGACTGCGACCACCGGGGCGGACGGCTCGTTCTCAATCGCTCAATTCCCTGTGACCGACTGCGAGGTCACGGTCTCGCTCACCGGGTATCTGAATACAACGGTGGCCTTCCGTGCTTCCGATTATACGGGCGGCGGGACGTATGCAATGCCGGATATCTACCTTGCGCTCAACTATGAGGAACTGGGTGACGCCTTCGGCACCAAAGCAGATAGCTTTGCATCTTTCGTGCCCTCCGTCACGCGCGGAGAGAGCGCTGTCATGTTCCGATTTGTGGGCAGCAAGCCGTTCACGGGCTTTGTGGAGCTCTATCTCGATACGGGGTTGAGTTCGGGCATGGACGGAAGAAACGCTACGGACTACTGCTTTACGTTGAAAGCAGACGGGACTTTCTCCGTAAACAATTATACGGGGAATAATACAAGCACTTCAACGCTTGTCTACCGTCTGGAAAACGGCGGAACGTCCACACCCGTGATCACGTTCAACGTACCTTATACCTTCCTGGGCATCGAGCGCGACGAGATCTTCGGCGTCACGTTCGGACAGGGCGGCGTACAGAACGGAGAGGTCGCAAACGATTGGGACGGCTGGTCGTTTGAAGGGGCAACGGGCGTGGACGGACTTGCTTTTGTACAGCCCGAGCGCACATGGGATTATATCCGTATCGGAGCGGACAATAAGCCGTTCTGGAATGCGGAGAATGTCACGCTGCAGGAACTCGATCTGACTTCTTACAATCTGCACTTCGGCAAGGGGCCGAATGACGACAGCATCCATGCAAAGCTCACCCGTGACGAAACGGGCGTCACGTTCGAGTTTATCACCCTCGGGGATTTCAGTTCACGTTCGGAGGGAACGGAGACCATCCTCATCTATATCGATACCGGTGCACCCGCTGCCGGATGGCAAGTCGATCACCAGTATAAGCTGGTCTCCGACGGAAATGTTTATAAGAACTTGGACAGCGATGATGCAGGCAGGGTAGACGGCAACGCATGGTGGGCTGCGAATGATGCCCATAAGCTTGGAACATTTACCATTTCTCGCGAAAACGGCGTGACGCGCATGACTTATAAAGTGTTGTTCACGGATATCGGCGTTTCGGCAGACGAAGTTTTCGGCATCACGCTTGTGGAGGGCTGGCTGACGGGAGACAATGGTTCCAATGAATACGGCGGGTGCCTCTATACCTATGATGGCGGAAGCTATGTCGTTGCCGACGCCGCCAACACGGCAGGGTATATCCGCATCCAAGCAGACGGCTCCATTGTGATTGCAAATTCCAATGCGGCAGTCACCGCATCGACGGAAACAATGGAATAAGGAGGAAAAATCATGAAAAAGATTTTAAAGCTCTCAATGGTCGCGCTCTCGGCGTTGATGCTTGTCAGTGCCGCAGCGTGTGACAGCGGGTCGACGGACGACGGGCAGGGGACTACGCCTCCTCCCTCCGCACAATATTCCGATCCGAACGCGCAGTTGACGACGTATGATAACCGCACCTACAACGAGTATCTTCTCGGTGACGATGCTGTCATCGAAAACCAGTGGCCCGGCTACGGAATCGGTGACCCGTTCATCATGCGCTATAACGGAGTGTACTATCTCTATGTCTCTTCCCTGGATACCGAAGTCGGCGTCCGCGCCTATAAGTCGGCAGACCTGGTCAACTGGGCGCCGGTGACGGGAAGCGGCCTTGAAGAGGGGTATGTCTCGCAGGATCCCGTTACGCTGGCGGCATATGCTCCCGAGGTGTACTACTACAACGGTACGTTCTATATGTACACCTCTCCCGGTGGGAACGGACACTACATTCTCACGTCTTCCAGCCCGGAAGGCCCCTTTGTGGCGGCGACGGGGAACTTCGGCCTCAGCATTGACGGCTCGGTGCTCATCGACGATGACGAACAGATGTATTTCTCCTATGCAAGCGACCAGGGCATCCGTATGGCGCGCATGACAGACATGCTTACGATCGATACTTCTTCGACGCCTGCTCTCACCGGGGTGCAGATCGGCGGCTGGACAGAGGGATCGTATATCATGAAGCGGGATGGGATCTATTATCTCACCTTTACGGGCAACCATGTTGCTTCCGATGGCTATCGCATTGCCTATGCTACGGCGGAGGAGCTGCCGGAAAGTTACCGCAATGCCTTCACACGCGGACAGAACAACCCGATCGCATTGGAGACGGAGAGTGAACTCAAGGGGGTCGGACATTCGTCCACCGTTCTCGGACCGGATATGGATTCCTATTACCTTGCCTATCATTACCTCAACTCCTCGGGCGGCCCCAACCGAAGCCTCGGGATCGATCGGCTGACGTTCAACGGGACGATGATGTCGGTCGCGCCCTCGCTCGACGACAGCGTGACGCCTGCGCTCCCTGAATTTTATGCAAACGGGAGGGACGAGAGCAAGTTTGAAACGCAGGGCGAGTTCCTGTTGAGCAATGTGCAGGCTCCCGCAAATTTCACGGCGGAATTCAATGTGAGCGGAGCGGCGAACACGACGTATGTGTTTGGCTATACGAATGCGCAGAACTACATGAGCGTCACGCTCGATCTGACGGAAAAGTCCATCGTGCTCACGAAGGTGGCGGATGGAGCAAGCACGCAGATTGCAGAGGGCACGCTTGTCAACAATTATGCTGCCGATAAACTGCATACCGTACGCATTGCGGCGCGCGACGGCGTGGTGGATGTTGTGTTCGACAACATGACCAAAATCGATAATGCACAGCTGGAGACGGTCGCGGGAAATATCGGCTATGCGTCTCTTGCGGACGGTGCCGAGGTCGGTTACACGGCATTCTCTGACGTCGCGATGGGAATGAGCGATGAGCGCGAAGCCAAGCAGTCATCTACCTTTGTCGGCGCCTCCACATATCTGCATGACGACACCTATACGGACGGATACGATCTGAGCGAGCAAAGCGGCATCAGCACGATCACGGAAGATAGCGATTATCGCTTTGCGGGCTGGAAGGCTCTGACACTCGGCAAGGAAGGGGACGATGTCTCCTATCTCGTCTACAACAGACAGACGGGCAGGTACGGGCTCGAACTCGTCTATCCCGCGGCGGACGCGGGCAAGAAGATCGGCGTGAAGATCGACGGCGTGGACGGCGGAACGGTGTGGCGCTGCACCCTTCCGGAGGTGGATTCCGAAAACGGCTACGTCAAAGCGATCGTCGGCGAATTTGAAATGGACGCAGGTGCGCGCATCGTACGCATCGAGGCGTTGGATGGCTCGGTCACTTTTACGGCTTTCCGTATGATCGAGGCGTCTGCACAGACACCCGTCTATGAGCAATCGCTCGCGTCCTATGCGCAGACAGGCGCGGACTACAAGACCATCTGGAAGCTCAAGGACAACGGCCACTATGCCAAAGCGGGTACGCGCCAGCTTGTATATTTCGGCGACAATGCCATTACCGACTTCACGCTTGAGGTGGAGGTCCTTCTGGAAGGGGCGACCGGTTCTTCTTCGACGGCCGGTATCGTATTCCACGCGCGCAATTATGCTTCTTCCCCGCACGATTCCTACACCAGTATTCAGGGGTACTACCTTGCGTTGAGCAACAACACGGTCGTCCTGGAGCGGTTGAATTATGCGGATGACAGCGGGCCGATCGCTTCGGATGCGCAAACCATCCAGAGTGATGTCTACTACAAGCTCAAAATTCAGGCAAGGGGAAATGTCATCACCGTATGGCTGAATGATGAGCAGGTGTTCGAAGTGACGGACGACTGGGCATTTGCAAACGGTAAAGTCGGCCTCTACACGAACGGTGCGGCCGTGATTTTCCGGAATCTGAAGATCAGCAGCTGATTGTCAAGGCGAGCGCGGGCTGCGACATGGCTGCAGCCCGCGTCTACCTTATTTTACAGGATATCGCATCCTGACATCAGAGGGGCGGCAAGGCAATATGAAAAAAAGCATTTTGACAGTGGCAACAGCATTTATGGCATCGATCGTTTTATCATCGTGCTCCGAGGGAACAAAGACAGAAATCGAATATATCCCGCCCGAAGTCGAGCGGTATGAAAATCCCATTGAGATCGAAGGTCAGTGGGGCGCAAGCGCTGCCACGGGACCGGACGGACAGTACGGCATCGGCGACCCGTTCGTCATGCGCTTTAACGGAAAATATTATCTATATCCCTCCACATCCGACCCTTGCAGCGGGATCAAAGTGTTTGAATCGGACGATCTCGTGCATTGGACGGACAAGGGATATGCCGTAGCACCGACGGAGGAGACATCGCACGGCGCCTATGCTCCCGAGGTCATTTACTACAACGGTTATTTTTATTTATGCCAGTCCCGCGCGGGTCAGGGGCACTACATCTATCGTTCGGAGAGCCCTACGGAGGGATTTGAGCTGATCAGCACTTCTGCACGTTCTCCCGAAAACATCGATTACGGCAATATCGGCATGGGGATCGACGGCTCCTTTTACGTCTCGGACGACGGAAAGCTCTATCTGCTCCATACCTCCACCCCCGCAGGGCTCAAGTATAATGAGATCACAGATGTCTCTGATATCAATCCCGATACGCTTGGGCGGACGGAAGAGCTTGGCACGGCAAACCTCAACCATTGGATCGAGGGACCGGGGATATTCCGCCGCGGAGAGTTTTCCTACCTGACCTATACGGGCAATCACGTCATTTCGTCCGGCTACCGCGTTGCGTATTCCTATGCAGAAAATTTGAGCGATCTTTCGTCCTTTATCCAGCCTGTCGACAATGTGACATTGATCGATACCGCTGCAGAGCATCGCGGGCTCGGGCATGCAAGCAATTTTTACGGTCCCGATCTTGATTCCATCTATACGGCGTATCATAGTTTGGTTGGGAGCGGTCCTGCGCGCCGGTATAATCTCGACAGATATTTCGCGAGCGGGAGCGTGCTTACGGCAAACGGTGTAACGCACAGGCCTGTCGCGGTGCCCTCGACACCCGGAAAGGGAGGATACGCCGAGCAGCTCACACAGCAACAGGGGCGTTTTGTATTCGGAGAAACGCAGGACTTTTTTACGGCAGAATTCAACTTTATCCCTGCACAAGGGCAGGAATTGTTCTTCGGGGCATCCGGCGAGGACGGCTATATCCTGCGCGTGACGGACGGGATGTTGCGACTGGTACGCACGGAGAGCGGAACAGAGCGCTTGCTCGGAGAAAAACAGGTCTTTGTTGCAGACGGGAAGCTCGCTACCGTACGCATAGAAAATGGCGACGGCGTCGGATATGTCTACTGGAACGGCATGCGCGTCATCGAATATGCGGCGGAGGCAGCGTCCGGGGCATTGGGATATGCGCAAGAGGAAGGGATCGGATACACCGCATATACCAACGATGTATTCGGGACATCCGATTTTGAGGCGCTCAAGAATTTCCCCACGAAATTTCCTGCCGTCGATTACCTTAAAGGGGAAAACCGCGGGTTTTCCATCCGTAACGCGGAAAGGAAGGCGGGCGGCGTGCGTGTCGGCGAGCCGGAGAGTATCGTCCGGGTCGGCGACGCAAATGCAGTAACGCTGGAAGAGGGCGATTGGGTGAAATATGCCGTGGACGTACCGCAGGACGGGGTGTACGCTCTGTCGGCGGAAGTATCTGCAGCAAGTGCCGGGGCAATCTTGCGCATTACGATCGGTGACAGTGCGACAGAAACTACGATCCCATCTGTTCCGGAGGGCGCTGCTACCGTCAGAGTGTATCTGGGAGCGCTGAACGTGCCGTCCGGGATCGGGACCATGAAGGCAGAAGTTGTATCCGGGCATGCGGAAGTGATCTTGTTTGAGAGCGCACAGACGAGCGGCAACGAAAGTGCGGAATTGGGTCAGTACGATCTTGTCAACGGAACGGCGGAACTTTCGGACGGCGCCCTTGCCGTACGCGGAGAACGAGGCGTGATTTTCTGGGAAAATACGGACAGCGTCAATTTTGAAGCGACCGTCACGTTTTCCTGCGACATGGATCTGATGACGAATGTCGGTTTCATGATCCGCTCGCAGCATTACTCCTATCATCCCGGTCAGCCCGCTGAATCGTGGCGTGGTTACTATTTACAGCTTGGCGGAAGCATTGTCGCACTGCATCGGTATGACTATGGAAATACCGGAACGCTCGACACGGCGCGCGGCGGGTCGATCGATTTCAGCGAAGGAGTTCATACGCTGAAACTTCGTGCGGAAGGGGATACGATCACCGTCACGATCGACGAAACGATAGAGCTGGCGGCACGGGACAGTTGTGCATTTTTGTATGGCAATCTCGGGGTGTATGCCGGAAACGGTGACATCACGGTCCATGCTTTTGCATATCGGGCGATTTGAAATCAATATTTTCGAGGGTAAAAATGAAACATACAGCATGCTATCAAAAGGGGTATCCCCGTCCGCAGTTTGTCCGCAGCGAGTGGACAGATCTGAACGGAGAATGGAAATTCGGATTGGACGATGAAACGCAGGAGGCAGATGCGCTGAAGGGCAGGCTTCCGCGCACGATCCGTGTGCCGTACACTTATGAAACGATGATGAGCGGCATCGGGATCGCGCAGGCGCATCATGCGGTATGGTATTCACGAAACATCCGTGCAACTCGTTCAAAGCGTACGTTGTTGCATTTTGAGGGCGTGGATCATAAGGCGTACGTCTATATCGACGGAAAATATGTCGGCTCGCATTGCGGGGCATATTCCCGTTATACAGTGGATATCACGCGCTTTCTCGGCGAAGGAGAGAGCGTTTTGACCGTTCGGTGCGAGGACGACGGACACCCTTCTTGCGTGCGCGGCAAACAGCGTTGGATGGAAGAGAGCTACGGCTGCTGGTATGTCCAGACGACGGGAATCTGGAAGAGCGTATGGCTGGAATGTGTCGATGGCGTGCACTTGTCGGCGTTAAAAATGACTCCAGATCTTACAGATTATACCATCCGTTTTGATTTCGAGGTGAGTGAGCCGGCAGATGACGTCAGCGTGCGGTTTGATATCAGTTTTGGCGGAACGTTCCTGCATACGGTTTGTGCAACGGCTTCCAATCGGTTCAACAGCGTAACGTGTGCGCTTCCGAGTGAAAAACTTACATACCAGGTCGCGCTTTGGTCCCCGTCCGATCCAGCGCTCTACGATGTAACGATCACCGTAAGCAAAGGCGGGCGCATCGTCGATGAGGTCAAAAGTTATTTTGCTTTGCGCGATTATTCCGTGAAAGGCGATAAAATTTTGCTGAACGGCCGTCCGTTCTATGCAAGACTTGTGTTGGACCAGGGTTATTGGAAGGAAAGCGGACTTACACCGCCCGACGAAGAGGCGCTTGTGTCAGACATCACACTTGCCAAAGAGATGGGCTTCAATGGCGCGAGAAAACACCAGAAAATAGAGGATGAACGGTATTTTTACTACGCCGATCTCCTAGGTTTTACCGTTTGGTGCGAACTTCCGTCCAATCACTGGTTTTCCGATGCCTGCTCTGAGGAGATCGCGCGGGAATGGCTTTCTATCGTGCGTGCGAACTACAACCATCCTAGTCTTGTTACATGGGTCATTTTTAACGAAAGTTGGGGCGTGCGGAATATTTCGAAAAACAGTCAGCAGAGAGATCTTGCAAACGGGCTGTATTATCTTACGAAGAGCATCGATCGTATGCGGCCTGTGATTTCCAATGACGGGTGGGAGCACGCGAAGAGCGATATCCTCACGCTTCATGACTACGAGCAGGATGGCAGTAAGCTTTACAAGCGGTATGAGACTATGTGTAAGATCACCGAGGGAAGTTCGGAAAACGATCAGCCCATGCCGTTTGCGGATGGATGCGTTTACCGCGGACAGCCGATCGTGATCAGTGAGTTTGGCGGTACGGCATATGTGCGCGACGAAGCGACGGGCTGGGGATACGGGACAGGCGTGAAGAATGACGAGGAATTTCTCGATCGTTTCGCATCGCTCGTTTGCGCAGTCGACAAGATGGGACTGAGCGGATTTTGCTATACGCAACTCACGGACGTGCAGCAGGAAGTAAACGGTCTTTTGCGTGAGGACAGAACTTCAAAAGTCCCGTTGGAGGAAATCAGAAAGAGAAATCATCGTTGAACGGAGCGAAAACAGGACAAAATGGCATAAAATAAAAAGATAGTTGGCACCGTGGCGTGTGCTAGGCAACAATGAATTGTCAAACTAAGTGCAACACTTTGTGAGATTTTCTTGGAACAAA
>ERZ1643251.752-NODE-752-length-42083-cov-6.041234_pt1 | contig 42083 bp, 38 predicted proteins | sample MGYA00579261_ERZ1643251 | MGnify/ENA primary metagenome ERZ1643251 (study PRJEB29033, sample SAMEA4952267) | chicken gut metagenome | biome: Broiler Chicken; feature: Gastrointestinal Tract; material: Caecum | place: Ireland | collected 2018 | study: Broiler... | reverse complement strand
GTCCTATTATATCACTTCTGGCAGTATCGCGCCTACTTTTCTGTGCGGTATTGCCCTAGATACCATGCACTGGCAGCTTTGGTTGCCAGTGCATTCATGTGGCCTTGATATCTTATTTCTGTCCCCGATAACTCAAACTTGACAAACGCTTTTTTACGCTTATACTCTAAATCACAAAATCATCAAGAGGGGGCATCATATGAAACGCCGCAGATTTAAGCACTTGACCTGGAACGACCGCCTGAAAATTGAAGCTTTCATAAAATGTGGAAAGTCCGTCCAGGAGATTGCCGATGAAATCGGCGTCCACCGGAATACTATTTACAACGAGATCAAGCGTGGGCGTTACAATCATAGAAATTCGGACTGGACTGAAGAAGAACGGTACAGTCCGGAGATCGCCCACGCCGCCTACCGGGAAAATCTGGCCGCAAAAGGGCCTGACTTGAAAATCGGAAAGGATTATCGTCTGGCCGAATACATCGAACGCCGGATTGTGGAAGACGGCTTTTCCCCAGCGGCGGTCCTGGGAGAAATCAAGGTAAAAGGAATCCAGTTCGGCACAACGATCTGCGAAACGACCCTGTATTCCTATATCAAGAAAGGCGTGTTCCTGACCCTGGAAATGGTTCATCTTCCCAGCAAAGGCAAGCAGAAGCGATCATACAAGCGAATCAGAAAGAGCAAGTCGGCCAAACGGAAGTCCGCCGGAAATAGCATTGAGAAGCGTTCCCCTGAGGTAAAGGAGAGAAAGACTGTTGGTCACTGGGAAATGGACTGTGTGGACGGGAAAAAGCGGACAAAAGGAGCCCTTTTGGTACTGTCAGAACGGAAAGCCAGGAAAGAAATCATGGTCAAGTTAAAGGACAAGACCAGGGCAAGTATCGTTGCCGCCCTGGATCGCCTGGAACGCCGTTTCGGGACCATGTTCAGCAAAATATTTCAGACAATTACTGTTGATAATGGAAGCGAGTTTGCGGACGTGGAAGGGCTGGAACGGTCCTGTCTTCGCAAGGGACAGAAGCGGACTCAGGTCTTCTATTGTCACCCGTATTCTTCCCATGAGCGTGGGACGAACGAGAATATAAACGGCATGATCCGCCGATGGTTCCCGAAGGGGACCGACTTCGGGAAGGTCAGTGCAAAGGACGTCCAGGCCGTCGAAGACTGGCTGAACGCATACCCCCGTGAAATCCTCGGCTTCCGGACGGCTGACGATGTTTTTGCGGAAGAAGTGGCTGCGCTGCTCTAAAAAGTTTTTTCTTGGCTTTTACAATTTATTCTTGACTTTTGCGGATTTTCAGAAAATTACACTTCCCAGCCGCTCATATATGCTTCCTGTTCGGGCGTCAGCGTATCGATTTTCAGACCGTTGCCCTCCAATTTCAGCAGGGATACGGCGTCATCGATGGACTTGGGCACTTCGTGGACGTTCTTCTCCAAATTGGCGCCATTATGGAGCATATATTCCAGGGACAAAGACTGGATGGCAAAGCTGGTATCCATAATCTCCGCCGGGTGACCATTGCCGGAGGCCAGGTTGACGAGACGGCCCTCAGCCAACAGATTCAGGGTGCGACCGTCGGCCAGCTCATAGCCCATGATCTCATTGCGGCGGGGATAGACACGGACGGCCAGCGCTGCCAGATCATCGCCGTTGACCTCCACGTTGAAGTGGCCCGCATTGGACAGGAACGCGTTGTCCTTCATCTTCTCCATATGACGGCGCACAATGACGTCCTTGCAGCCGGTGGTGGTCACAAAGATATCACCTTCCGATGCGGCATCATCCATAGGCATCACACGGCAGCCGTCCATGGTGGCTTCCAGCGCCTTGATGGGATCAATTTCCGTGACAATGACATTGGCGCCCATACCCTTGGCCCGCATGGCTACACCGCGGCCACAGTAGCCGTAACCGGCCACAACCACAGTCTTACCAGCCACCAGCAGATTGGTGGTGTGCATGATGGCATCCCAGACAGACTGGCCGGTACCGTACTTGTTGTCGTAATAATGCTTGCACTTGGCGTCGTTGACATTCATCATGGGGAACGGCAGCTTCCCAGCAGCAGCTCTGGCCTTGAGACGGTGGATACCGGTAGTGGTCTCCTCACAGCCGCCAATGATATTTTCACCCAATTCGGCACATTTGCCGCTGAGCAGGTCTAAAAGGTCGCCGCCATCGTCAATAATCAGATGGGGACGGCAGGAAAGTGCGGCAATGAGATGAGACTCATACTCTTCGGCGGTAGCGCCGTGCCAGCAGTAGACATTGACGCCCATGGAAGCCAGACCGGCAGCCACATCGTCCTGCGTGGACAGCGGGTTGCAGCCAGTGGCATGGACTTCCGCACCACCGGCGGCCAGACACAGGGCCAGATACGCCGTTTTAGCCTCCATATGGATGGACATGGTGATCTTTTTGCCGGCAAACGGCTTCTCCTTTTCAAACCGAGCTCGGATGGCGGACAGGGCCGGCATAAAATCCTGGACCCAGGCAATTTTCATACGGCCATACTCGGCCAGGGACATATCTCTGACGATGCTCATGGAATGACTCCTTTACAATGTTTTTTTCTATCATAGCAAATCTTGCTTCCAATTACAATCATTCCATGAAAAATTAGAGAATTCACAATTCGTCTATGGACACTGCCGATTTTTTCCGATACAATAAATTGAATTACCGAAAGGGAGGCAATCTGCTTGAAAAAGCTGCAACGTTCTATTACCCGCTTTTTTTTCAACAACCGTAACCGGGGCATCCCCAATCTGATGCTCTATATCGCACTGGGCAATCTCCTGGTATACATCTTCAGCCTGGCGGACCCCAGCGGCGCTCTGGTCTATGCGCTCTCCTTCAGCAGGAGTAAAATTTTTGACGGACAAATCTGGCGATTGTTTTCCTACATCTTCATTCCTGATGTGGGCGGCAATGCTGTGACGCGGCCGTTATTTCTGGCGATCATGTTTTTCTTCTACTTCCAGATCGGTCGGATTCTGGAGGCCCGCTGGGGTGTTATGAAGTTCAACTGCTATTATCTTTGCGGTGTCATCATTATGGATATTGCCGCACTGATTCTGGGTGTAGCGGCTTCTGCTTATTACCTGAACCTTTCTTTGATTCTCGCTTTTGCCACCATGTGCCCGGAGGACCGGGTATTGCTGTTTTACATTATCCCCTTTAAAATGAAGTGGCTGGCTTGGTTCTATTTGGGCTCAATAGTCCTGGGTTTCTTTACATTGCCGTTTCCCTACTGCCTGTTCCCAGTGGTTGCCCTGCTCAACTACTTCCTGTTTTTCGGGAGAGAGATTCAAAACGTTCTGCCCCGCATGGGCTCGTACCACCGCAGCTATACGCCGCCCCGGAAAACCGCGGCGCCCAATCCCCAGTGGGCAGACCGCTATCGTGGCAAGGACGGCCAGAAGCCGTACCGGCACAAGTGTACTGTCTGCGGCCGTACCGATGCTGACTACCCCGAGTTGGAATTCCGGTATTGCAGCCGCTGCAAGGGATATTATTGCTATTGCAGCGATCACATCAATAATCACGCCCACATCCAGTAAATTCTGCCACGGCGTTTCCCGAAGACTAGAGGGAAACGCCGTTTTTCTCTTGTCAATGCTGGGAAGATATACTAAAATAAAGAAAAGAAGTATTATTGCAAGAGGGGGTATTCCCAATGTGCGGACGCTTTCAGTTTTCTGTCACCCAATGCCCGGCATTGCAGCCCATCCGCAACAAGCTGGCCCAGCAGCAGGCTCTCCCCTGCTGGCCTGATGATCAGATTGCACCATCAGACCGGGCTCCGGTTCTGGTGGCCGGTACAGCAGAGCTAACGCTGGCATTGATGACCTGGGGATTCCCTTGGCCAGGGCGTCAGCCTGTGATTCATGCCCGCGCGGAAACGCTGCTGGAACGGCCCATGTTCCGGGATGCCGCCATACAGCGGCGCTGCATTGTACCGGCGTCTGCATTTTATGAGCGGGACCATGCCCGCCAGCAGTTCCGATTTTCTCTGAGAGACAATCAGCCGTTGTATATGGCGGGAGTCTGGGACAAACGGGGTGGTATGGACTGTTTTTGCATCATCACCACCGAGGCCAATAACTCCGTCCGCCCTACCCATGGCCGGATGCCCCTGCTGCTTCCGTCGGACCAGCTGGAGCCCTGGCTGCTGGATAGCGCCGCTGTGCCAGCACTGCTCCACGCTACGCAGCCCTCCCTGGAAAGTACGCGGGCCGATGGGCAGTTGCAGTTGTGGTAAGGAAAACGTTTAAAATTTGTTATTGTTCCGTTCATGATCTGTTCATGGCCTGGCGGTAAGATAAACTTGTCCAAAAGGACAGCGGCAATCAGGGCATTGGCCGAATGGTCTGATCGCCAAATGCTTTTTCATTTTCAACCTCCCTTTCTCTTTTCTTTTTTCACAACCGGCAGACCGCCCGCTCTCGCAAGAGAGCGGGCGGTCCCCTTTTTATTCTGTAATCTCCTGCATCTGACCTGTAGTCAGGAAATACAGGATCTTTCGCCGTACCGGTATTTGGTAGATGCGGCTGATGGCCATGGCATAGGTTTGCAGCTGACGGGCATAGACAGCGGCCCGATCGGCTTCCTGTCCCGGCTGAACGCGGTCGGTCTTGAAGTCAATAACAGTAATGCCGTCCTTCTCCAGCAACATACAGTCAATGACACCCTGAAGCATCACCTGTTCCCCTGCGGCGGTTGGATCATAAATCGCGCCGTCTACCAGCAGGGAGAATTTCATCTCCCGCACCACCTGAGGGCAATTCAAAATCTGCTGTCCTAACGCAGATTGAAACAGCTGCACCATATGTTCTACAGAAACGGCGTCGGCCTGTTCCGGTGTGAGAAATTCCTGACGGAGCATACGCTGCAATTCTGTGGCAACGCCTTCCGGCGTTTGGCAGGCGGCATAGTCGGAAAATTGCAAAAACAGATGATTGGCTGTGCCTCGCTCCGTAGGAGACAAGCCCCGATTTGCTGTCACAAAATTGGGTTGCCGGAGTTTCCGATGGGAAACAGGCAGAAAATTCTCCGCCTGTTCCGTTATCTCCTGGTCCAGAGGCCGCCCCTTGAGCTGGGTGGCGGTCACCTTGGACGGTACTGCCGCCGCAGCGGCAAAGGGATATTGATATTCCAGTGTATCAGACAGGTCTTCACAGCCAGGAAGCGGCTGTGCTGCCGATGCTGGTTCTTCCATAACATCGACTGCTGCCGTCTCTTCCAGAGTTTCCGGGCTATGGCAGCGAATGGTCCAGGGAATGTCCGATACCTGTGCCTGACGGGGATATCCCCCCACGGCGAAGAGTTCACCTGCCTCGCTGCGCGTCATGGCGGCGGCAAGAACCCACATACCGGGATTCTTGACTGTACCGGCAAATTGCGGCGAAACCGGCCGGTCAGCGGCTGCGGCTACGTTGGCCAGCTCCGTCTCCAGATATTTGGAGCAATACGTCATGATCAGCCGCTCTTTGGCACGGGTCATTGCCACATATAATACCCGCAGCTCTTCCGAAATACTCTCCTGCCGCAGCTGCATGGCGATGGCCTTGCGGGCAATGGTGGGATATCGGACCCGGTTCTGCTGATCCAGCACATTGCTGCCCAGCAACAGCGTCGGGTGTGTCATCACATTGCTGCGAAGGTCCTCGGTGTTAAACCGGCGGGACAGGTCAGCCAGAATGACAATGGGAAATTCCAGGCCTTTGGACTTATGGATACTCATAATCCGCACTGCCGCGCCGCTGCTCTGCTCTCCACATGGGATGGACTGGCCGTGGCGCATTCGTTGATCCAGATCGGAGAGAAACGCCATCAACGTGGTCTGGTTGCCGCTGTCGGCTGCCAGAGAGAAAAACTGCTGCAAATTCTCCTGCCGTCGTTGTCCCCCATCCATGGCGCCGAATACCGCCTTGATGGCCGTCCGCTCCATGACCAACCGCAGAAGGCTGTGAAGTGGAAGCCATTGGGCCTGACGGCGCAGTTCCTCCAACGTCTCTAAAAAGGCGTGGGCTGGTTCCATCTGTTCCGCCACCGCACACAGCGCCTCATAAAAACTCCCCTTTCGTTTGGCGGATCGGATGGCGGCCAGCTGACTGGCCGTAAAGGAAAACACAGGACTGGCCAGTGCCGTAACCAACGGAATATCTTGCAGCGGGTTGTCAATGACCCGCAGAATGGCCATCAGCGTTTCCACCTCCTGGGTCTCCAGGAGATTTTCACCCTTGTCACAGGTACAGGGAATCCCCAATGCTTGCATAGCTGCCAGATAGGCCGGGGCGGCAGAACTGACGGATCGCAGCAGAATGACGATATCCTCTGGCCGGACAGAACGCCATCCCTCCCCCTCCTGCACAGTCCCCGTTTGCAATAGCTGGCTGATCCGCTGTGCAACAAAGTGTGCCTCCACACCGCTTTTGTCACTTTCCCCGTCGGCGTTGACACCATAGAGACAATGCAGTTCCACCGGCGGTTCCGTTACTGGTGGGAACTTCCGCCCTGGTTTCAGCGATTCCTCGGGGCCATAGGTCAGGTCGCCCACCTCCTCTGACATAACGCAGCGGAATACGTCATTGACCGCTTCCAAAATCTCCGGGCGAGAGCGGAAATTTTCCGACAGCAGCACTTTTCTGGGACTGCCCGACTCTGCTTGCGCCTTGGGCGCATAGGCACGGTATTTTTCCAGAAAAATTGACGGATCCGCCAAGCGGAACCGGTAGATGGACTGTTTTACGTCACCCACCATAAAGCGATTGCGGTTGTTCTGGGAAATGGCAGAGAAAATACACTCCTGAATGGCATTGGAGTCTTGGTATTCATCCACCAGAATTTCGGCAAACCGTCCAGCGATTTCCTTGGCCACAGCGGTTGGTCCCCCGGTATGGCGGTCCACCAGCAAGCGGATGGTCTCATGCTCCAAATCGCTGAAATCCATCATACGGCGGCGGCGCTTCTCCTGTGTGAACTGTTTCCATAGCTGCCGCGTCAGTGCTACAGCGCCTTTTAGGGCGGCGGACGCCGTCATCAGGTCCGCCAGAACCACCGATTCCTCGTCAAAAATGCCGTGCCACTCCTTGAGACCGTCCAAGCAGCGGCTACGAACTGCTTTCAATCGGGCCAAGGTGGCGGCGTCATCATAACCACGCACCGCAGACAGGCGGCCAAAGGAGGTAGGAATACTCTGGGATAGGGTTTGCCAATCGCCGATTCCCTCCAACGCCTGCAATTGCTGCAAATTGACCGTAAAGCATGGAAGATATGATTTTTTCAGTTTTTCATCTCCGTACATTTGGGCGATGGCATCCTGGAATGCTGCGATTTGTGCCTGGAGAAATGTCTGAAACTGCCGCAGCAGATAGCCACCCCACAAGGTGGCAGCACACCCTTTCTTTGGATCAATGGTCAACGCCGCTTCAGACCGGCATAGCCAGTCTTCCGGGTCTGTGTGACACAGAGCTGCATCATAGAGGGCGTCAATGGCACTGCGGAGACTGCGGTCATCTCGACCGGCGCCCAACTGGTCGATGGCCGCCCTGCAATTCGCGTCTGTTTTGGCATCTGTATAAGCTTGCTCCAAAACCGTCTCCATGGCCCGATCTCGCAGCTGACGTCCTTGCGCTTCCTCCACCACCCGGAAATCCGAAGGCAGGTCGAGCAGATGAGCATAGGTGCGCAGTAGTGTGGAACAGAATGCGTGGACCGTGGAAATCTCTGTTAAGTAGACCAGGCTCAGCTGCCGCTGCAGATGGCGGTTGGTCGGGTCCAATGCCAGCCGCTTTCCCAGTTCGCCTGAGATTTTGGCACGCAGTTCCGAAGCTGCCGCTTTGGTATAGGTGATGATCAAATAGTCATTGATGTTTCGGGGACGGACAGGGTCACAGATTTGTGCCATCAGCCGGTCCACCAGAACTTTTGTCTTACCGGAACCGGCAGCTGCCGATACCAACAACGCGCCATCCCGATCGGTGACTGCGGCTTCCTGAGCCGGTGTCAGCTGAATATCAGCCATGATCTTCCGCCTCCTTTCTCAACTGTTTCCAAAAGTCTTTACGGTCTGTCTTTCGCATGGGGCGGGCCGTTACGATTCCAGATGCCCGATGGCATACGGCGGCATAGTCACAGTAGGCACAGGCTGTATCCTCGCTGCCCCGGACGATGGGATTAGGCTCCACTGCGCCGTCGGCGATGCTGTCAGCCATTTGCTCCAGTGTTCGTTGCACATGGCGGCGCAACAGCTGCAATTCCTCCCGATCTGCCAAATCTCCCTGGATAGTACCGTCTTTGGTCAGCTGAATGGGCAGATAGACAGGTTTTGTCACAAATTGTTCCATAGCTTCCAGAACTGTGCTGTCATTAAGCAGCAATCCCTGACGGGTCTGCTCTGTCTGACGCTTGCGCTCCAGCTCCTCCGGGTCTGGTCGCTGGGTAGCCGGCAAGATGGGCCGCCGGGCGGGAAAATAGAGCACACCGGCCGGCTGTAAATTCTCACCATACAAAGATTGGCCGTTGTCTGACAGGGCGAAGAGATAGATCAGCATTTGCAGGCCACGTCCATTGAGCAAATCCGTATAGTCAAAGCTTTTTTTGCCTGTTTTATAGTCCACAATTCGCAGATAAGATACGCCGTTTTTCGTATAGAGGTCCACCCGGTCCACAAAGCCCGACAGGTCTGCACCCATTTGATGTCCCTCGATGGTAATGGGTCCCAGAGGCCCCAGGGCAGAAAACTCGATTTCAAAGCCCACCGGTTCAAACTGTGATACTCGCAGCTCACGACCCAGATCCCGGACTACATCCAGCACTTCCTGTTGGTTGCGGGCAAAGAGATAGGCCAGCCGTTCGGACCGCTCCAACATCCGCTGCAAGGTTTCGTCCTCATAGGCAGCAACCTTCTCTCGGGCGATTTCCAGCAATCGTTCTTCGCTGACCACCCGGAAACCGCCCTCCTGCCGCACCTGTGCCGCTGTCTGTTCCAAAATGGCATGGACAAACGTACCATAAATGGGCGCGTCAAAGGACGCCTCCTTTTGCGGTTTTAGCTGCAAGCCGTATCGGAGAAAATAGGCGCAGCGACAGGCAGCATATTGATCGATTTTGGATGCGGATAGCTGTAACCGCTTGCCGTAAAGTCGGGAGACGGCCTGGGGTTCTAAGCTGCCGGGGCCATAGGCGGCCTTTTCCCGTACGGCGGCAGCCGCTTCCTGTACTGCGGTACCAGCAGATTCTACCAGCCCATTTAGTTTCTCATTGCGGCCCGACGCCGCAGCCTGACCCAGTGCTTCTGCGTTGTACAACAGAATCCGTGGAACCGTCTCATCCTGCTCCACCGGATTTTGGGGAAACAGGCGGCTGATACGCAAAAAAAGATAGGAAGATTGCTCCGCTGTATAGGAGAGGTACAGCCGTTCCGCCGGAGCGGCCAACGCCTGATACAGGACAGCCAACTCTCGGTCCAACTGCATACTGCGGCCCGGCATAATAGGCAAACCCAAGTCCACCAACTGCTTCCGCTCCTGCTCCGTCAACAGGCTGGTTTCCGGCTGGTAAGACGGAAATGCGCCGTCATCAGCTCCCAGGAGGAACAGCGCCCGGCAACGCTGATACCGCATGGCAGGCGGCGCACCACAGGCCACACTGTCCATATTGGCCGGAATAGTGCCTACATCGTACTGGGCCAACACGGTGGAAACCATTTGCGCAAAATCTTCCGGAGTGCGCACCGTGTCACCAAGAACCTGATACAGCTGCTCCAATGCCTCCACTACCAGCTCGTACATCTGCCCATAGAGCTGCGCTTGACGCAGTTCTGCCTTGGAGCGGCAGCGCTGCTGCATTTGCTCCAGGGTATCGGCCAGCCCAATGGCTGTCAGAAAGTCGTAGAGTGCCGTCACCTGTTGGGCTGTATTGGATGCCTGCCGCAGTCCGTCCCGCAGCGATAGCAGAGGTACCGCACCACGGAGACGGCTCTCATTGAGCAGGTTTAACTGCTGTGCCGTTTCCTCCGTCATTTTGGCGCCGTAGCCCTCTGGATGCATGTCCCATTCCGCATCCCATTTGCGGCCCCGGATGCGCCATGTACGGGCGTATGTTTCTACCTGATCGCACTGTTCCGGCGTCAGGGTGGACAGACCGGATTTGAGAAATTGCAGCACATCCTCCGTCTCCATGCCGCCTGCGGCGGCATCCAAAGCGCTCTGGACCATGCCAACTACAGGATTGCTCTCCATGGCATCGGTGCCGGAAACATAAAGCGGAATCCGAAACCGGTCGAATACATCCTCCAATACGGGTCGATAGGCAGTCATATCTGTGCAGCAGATGGCCATATCCCGGTAACGCCAGCCTTGGCGGGCCAAGTCTTGTACCCGTCCGGCCACGTCCATACAGGCTTCAAACACGCCACTGGAGCTATGTAATTGCAGCCCGTTGGCCACGCTTTCCCACGGACTGGCAGCACCTCCGAACAGATTATCCGTCAGATGCCGCAAGGCAGCCGAACGGCAGTCCATACCGTCCAGTCGTACAGTGTGGCAATCTTCCGGAGCCATTTGCCGCAGACGCAGCAGGGTCCCGGTTGCCACGGAAAAGGGCCCGGTTGTGGTACCGTCAGTCAACAGGGCCACAGTTACGTTGTCCGCTTGCTCCAAAATGGTATGGAGAATCTCCATCTCAATGGCTGTCAGGTCGGAAAATCCCCAGAGAAAGACCTCCCGGCCTGCTACGAAAGGATGCTCCTGCAATTGCTGATCCAGCAGCAACAACTGGTCGTTGGCATCCTCTCCGATAGAAGCGCAGACCGTCTCCAGGCTTTCCTGGAGCAGTGCCAGTTCCTCCAGCTTGACCGCCAGCTGGCCGCCCGTTTGGCGTGCTGTCTCCCCCAGATGTTCCACGCCGATACGGGCGCTTTTCAGCTCATCCAGCAGTGTCAGCAGCCGCAGCAGAAATTCTGGCTTTCGCCCGCAGGCACCGTAAAGCTTCAAACGGCTGCCTACGGTTTCTACAGCTCGTGCCATGGCAATGAGCCGTCCCGCCTTATCCATCCGGGGACGACTGACACCACCATAGACGGCAAATACCCGATGGGCCAGCCGAGTAAAACTTAACACCTCAGCATAGCGGGAAATGGTATCACCGCCGATTTCGCAGAGCATTCGCTCTGCCTCATGGGAAAACTGCTCGGGAACAATGAGAATTTGTCCCGGGCAGTTTCGTTCCTGGTTGTCACGGACCCGCTGGAGCACCGCCTGCCGCAGCGCTCGGGGTTCCGTTGAAATCAAAAGTTGCAGCACAGAAACTCCCTCCGTTTCTGGTTCCAGTGTATCATAAATCGCTCCTTCTGACCAGAGCAATCATGAAAACAACTGCTGCAAATCATAGAACAGTTCCAGAGATTTAAAACTCAGACGGCAGTCGTCTTTGTTGGTAATCCATTCCACCTCCTGCTCCGTCAACCCGGCGCATTGTGCGGCCCGTTCAAATTCCTCCGATGTAGCACTGAGACAGAGTGACGGAAAAACGACGCACCACCAGTTATGGCCTTGGCCGGTACCGATAGTAACCCGCAAGGCTGTATACGTTCCGGCGGGCAGCGTAAAGCTGTCATATTCCCTGGTGGGAAAGAGCTCCTTTTGCAATGTCACTTTTGCAGTTTCCCGGCACCCCAGGGATTGGAGACATTGGTTAGCTACCGTTTCAATGGAGGAAAGTCCCTGGGCCAGGGCTGCACGAGGATCGGTTTCCCCTTCCAGCAAGTGACTGGTCTCCTGCAGTACCACATCTCGCACCAGTAGTTTTATTTCCTGATCGATTTCCTGATCGGAGGCTGCCACTACATGGAGCCGTATCATCTTCTCCGCTAACTTCTGCTGCCGTGCCACAAAAAAACCATTGATCAAAACCAGGATGGAGAGAACCATCAACACTCTATGAATCCATTTTTTCATAAAAAACACCGTCCATTATGTAGGATATCGTCACAAGGACACTACCATAATGGACGGTGTTTTCATTTTTTATACATCTTCGTCAGAATTTGGATCAAAATTTGTTGCCAAATACGTTTTGTAGCCCACCTGCATCAGCGACATACTGGCAGTGGCCGCAAAGTCGAAATGCTCAAAGATACCGAACATCACCGAGCCGCTGCCGGTCATGCTGGTGCCCAAGGCACCGCAGTTTTCCAACGCATTCTCGATTTTGTACAGTTCCTCATGCTCTCGCAGCAACGGAAACTCGAAGACGTTGAGCAATCCGGCGCCGATTTCCCGCAGATTGCCCTTTTCCAGGGTTTTGATCATCTGCTGCGTTTTGGGCCGGGCCGGAACATTCATGCGGTCCAGCTTTTGGTACAGCTCCGATGTGGGAGCGGAAAAGTCTGGTTTTACCAACACGTAATAGCACTGGGGCATGGGCGTCACCGGTGTGAGAACCTCACCGCGGCCCTCGGCCAGACTGGTAACATTGCGGATGCAGAACGGCACGTCGCTGCCCACCTGCAAGCCGATTTTCTCCAATTCCTCATCAGTAAACCGGTTGCTTTCGTGGCGATTCAGAGCCCGCAGAACCGCGGCGGCATCAGCGCTGCCGCCACCGAGACCAGCCTCCCAGGGAATGCGCTTCTCGATCTCGATGGTCAGCCCGTTAGGATCGGTACCAGCAGCATCATAGAAGGCTTTTGCAGCTTTGTAAGCGAGATTCTTTTTTCCGCTGGGGATGGCTTCTTCGCTGCAACGGACCTGCCAGGGCTCTCCGGTGCCGATGTAGATGGTGATCTCATCCGCCAGGGTGATGGCCTGCATAATGGTGGAAATATCATGGTAGCCGTCCGCCCGCAGCTCGCCCACATCCAGCGTCAGGTTGACTTTCGCGTATGCTTTTTCCTGTAATGTGCTCATTTTGTAATTTTTCTACCTTCCAAATAGTATCGTTTTTCTCTGGCATGGCCCATGGAGAAGGTCTTGCGGGGCAGAATGCCGTCAGCAATGACGCCGCGGAACAGCTGGGACTTCTCCATAACCGGCAGCAGGAACCCAATGGCGTTGTCCTGATCGGCCAGTTCCACAAGATCGGCGTCACCATGAATGTAGTCGGTTTCGCCGTCGTGCTGAGCCAGATATTGGTCCAGGAAACTCTGGAGGATGCCTACAGCCAGCTGCCCCTTGCTCTGGTCCAAGTAAATAGTACCGTGGTCGTTGCCCATGTACCACTCCACCGGGAACCCGGTTTCGGCGCAGAGATTATCCTGCACCGCTTTCAGCAAAGCAGGTGCGTCGGTTTTGACGATGACCCGATGAATCGGGGCGAACTCCTGAGCTGTGTCATGGATGTTTTCCAGCTCCACCAGGGCGTAACGGGCCGGATGCTGAGACAGGTCCTCATCGGGATGGGCCTTTTTCAGCTCTTCATAGCATGCCTTGGCGGTAGCCAGGGAATGATTGCCGTCACCGACGGCGAAGACCATGGGCGTACCGGGCAGCCCTGTGTACTTCTCGTCCACATGCTGGGTGTAGGTTGTCAAACGGTCCATAAACGCCTGGGCCTCCACACCATCCACCAGCCAACCGGCGATATGGCCGCCATCCTCCATCAACATGCAGTCATAGAGCTTTTTCAGGTGCTCTTTCTGTGCAGTAATGGGCTCAATGAGGACCTTGTCGTGGTCGTCGGCCAGCATCAAAATATGGGGAAATTCCAGCGGCGCGTTTTTCCGAACCCGCATTCTGGGAGGAATCCGCTCCACAACTGTTTTCTCTGTGGCACGGATATCAGAGGTGGAACCCATGGAGTAATCGTAGGCCTCCAAATCCACCATGCCCACCAGTCCCTTACGAATGGCGCCACTTTGCAGAGTCCGCTCAACATAAACGAAGCTATTGGGATAGACTGTAAACAAGTCCTGTTCCAAATAGGCCGCCATGGTACGGTTGATTTCTTCGGTGAGGGCCGGCTCCTGCTCTGTTCCCAGCTGGGCTTCCGGCAAAATCAGATGGATGGTAGAAGGTGCGTCTCCGGCATTGGCCCGTACTCGGTCCCAATAGGCAGGCTGGGAGGAAAACTGATCACAGGCAATGACCGCCCATTTGGACATATCCTCCACCTTGGGCAACAGAATCTCTGCGGGCAGGAAACAGTTTTGATGCATGTTCCAATTCATCCTTTCTCAGCAGGGTGTCAAGTTTCGGAAAACAGCAGGGACATCAGTTGGGTGCCCGGTTCCACAAAGGGCCCCTTAAGGCCGTTGGCTTCCGTATAGGCCAGACCACTCCCCTGGTCCTTGCGACTGTCATAGATCATAAAGGGCACCGGATCGCCATCGTGGGTGCGGGTATCCGTCAGCGTTTTGTGGTCGCTGAGAATAAGAATCCGGTAATCCACACCGGTGCTGTTCAGCTTTTCCGTCAACGGTGCCAGAACGCGGCGGTCAATATACTCGATGGAAAGTATTTTTTCATCCAGTTTGCCGTTGTGAGTGGCTTCGTCGGGGGCCTCCACATGGATGCAGACAAAGTCATCACCAGCCAACAAGCAATCCACAGCGGCTTGGGTCTTGCCCTCGTAATTGGTCTCGGTCTCACCGGTGGCGCCTTCTACATGAACCATCTTCAAACCGACCAGGGCGCCGATGCCATGGACCAGGGGTACCGCACTGATAACGGAACCGTTTTTACCATAGTGCTCCACAAAGTTGGGCAGTTTCACCGCGCTGCCTTCAGCCCAGAACCAGATACCGTTGGCCGGCAGCTTGCCTTCCGCCCGGCGGCGCTCATTATAGGAGTGGTGTTCTAACAGGCGGTTAGCCAGCTCCATCAACTTCCACAGTTTTTCGGCGTTTTCATTGCCACACAGGGCATAGGGCCCAATTTCCCGTCCCAAAATATCGTGAGGCGGTGTAGCGTGGAACCCCTCAAGATCGCCTCCGGTCTGAATGGCAATATGGCGGAAGGAGGGTGTGGGTGCAATGCGCATTCCCACGGCTTCCGCAGCGGCTCGAAACTCCTTGTTGTCAAAGAGCCAGGAAACGACTGCCATGGAGTCCTCCCCTTCGATGGAACCAGCGCTGTGCGACAGCATTTTTTTCTCGCCAAACGGCTTGTCGCCATCTTCCAGTGCCACCATGTTGCACCGGTAGCTGACATCGCCGGGCTGAATGCTGATGCCGCTGCCAGCTGCCTCCAAGGGGCTGCGTCCGGTGAAATACCGGTTGGGATCACAGCCAAAAATGGACAGAATAGCTGTGTCGCTGCCGGGCAGCTGCTCTGGCGGTACGGTCCGCACGCTGCCCAGAAGGGATTTGGCGCAGAGTGCATCCATATGGGGCTTTCTGGCCGCCTCCAAGGGTGTTTTCTGGTTTAATTCCGGCACAGGATTGTCAGCCATGCCGTCTCCGATGAGTAAAACATATTTCACTTGCGTCACATCCTGACTTCATGTTTTCGTGTCCTATCGATTTTACCATATTACTCAAAAAAAAGAAAGACTTCTGTTGAAATTGCATAGACAATCTTTCTGCCGGACATACTAGGCCATATCCAGACAATAAGGAGGTTGTACAATGGATATTGCTGCTCTGATTCTGGTCATTGTCGGCGCCCTCAACTGGGGCCTGATCAGTCTGTTCCAGTTCGATCTGGTGGCTTGGTTGGGCGGCGGTCAAACCGCTTTCCTCAGCCGCATCATCTACGGTCTGGTAGCACTGGCCGGTCTGTGGTGCATCACCCTGCTGTTCAAGCACGGGCAGAACACCGATACAGATGTACAGCATCGTCCTGCCACCTGAGCTGGACAAAACCAATGCCGAGTGGAACCATATCGTCCCACTCGGCATTTCTCTGTACAAAATTTCATTACGGTACCCGGACAATACACTCCAGCCGTTGGCCGTTTACGATGGTGTAGACCTTGGCCGTACCGGAGGCCAGCGCGGTGACATTACCTTTGCCATCCACGGTGATTACCGAACCGTCGGTGACATTCCAGCCGCCGGAGACACCGTTGACTACGGAAATCTCAAAGCTTTGGCCAACAGCCAAGGTGACATCCGTATGGTCCAGCTGATTGCCGCCGGTGGAGCCGCTGCCGGTATTCTCTGCGTTGCTGTCATCAGCTACCACAGAGCCTTCGATGTTGCACCGGACGGTGCAGGTGAGTTTTTTATCATTGACCTGGGCCGTCACGGTAGCTGTTCCAGCCTTTACTGCTGTAACCTTGCCGCCAGAGACGGTACAGACGCTGGTATCAGAACTACTCCAGGTGATAGTAGCCCCTTCCGGCGCATCCAAGACCTGAATGGTGGCCTGTTCTCCAGTAGAGAACAACGTAAAGTCCGTTGTACTCAGATAGGCGTTGTTTTCCTTACTGTTGCTGAAATCGCATTCCACTTCTACCTCTGCGGAGAAAGAGCCGCAGGTGGCGGTGATAGTGGCTTTGCCGCCGTCTACAGCAGTAATAACGCCCAAATCATCTACAGTGCATACAGTCGTGTCAGAGCTGGTCCAGAGAATAGTCTCTGTGCAATCAGCCGGTTCAACGGTAGCCGTGACTGTGGTGGCTAATCCTGCCGATTCCAGCGTCACGGAACTTTCAGACAGAGTAATCCCTGTGCATAGGACTTCTGTGGGCGTGGTTTCCTGCTGATTTCCCTGCTCCTGGTCCTCAGGCTGCTGCGTATTTTGAGTTTTGTTGGTGTCTTCTGTAATCTGCTGTTCCGGCAGTGTCAGGTCCTCCTGCGAAGCTGTTTTGGGCGAGAAAACGCCAACAGCATACATGGCATACAATGCGCCGATCACCACAGCCAAACCCAATACCACACAGATCATAATTGTAAGCCACTTGGGAATGCGGTCATCCGCTTCCTCCTCTTCCCGGGCAGCTGTGGACGGTCGGGAAGGCCGGGATGCTTTCGGGGCGCTGTACCGGCCGCCCCGGCTCTTCTGGCCGTGCTCTCCAGATTCTGCCTGAGCGGGATCGCTCTGATTGATGCTGCCGCACAGAGGGCAGCGCTGTTGGATATCGTCGTACTGCGTACCACAATAGTCACAGGTGATCCGTGCCATAAAATCCTCCATTCAAGGCATACATATCCTGAAAAGGAAATGTCGCTTTTTGTCCTGTATGGTATTCTATCACAAAAATGACGAAATTCCAATGGGTAATCCTACGTTCTGCGGAATCTATTCTTGCATTTTTCGCCCATTTGCAATAAAATACGTGTTGTAGGAAAAGGAGGCGAGTTTTTTGTCTGAACTCAAGCTCATATCTCCCCTTCTGGACAACATGGAAACCGTAACATGTTTGCAGTCCGGCAGCGGAACCTCTGTCTTCCTTTTGCGCGGCACGCTGAACGGTCAGGAATACATTCTGAAACGGATTTCCGTGCCCGAGTCCCAGACCCAGGTGGAGGCATTGTACTTCGCCGGTGCGGCCGAGGATGAGGAAGAGGCAAAAAAATACTTTGAGCAGATCACCAAAGATTACTGCGCCGAGTTGTCAGAGCTGGACATGCTGCGGGGCAGTACCAATTTCGCCACGTATCTGGACTATCAGGTTTGTGAAAAAGAAGACGGCATCGGCTACGATCTGTATTTGCTTTCAGAAAAATGGCAGACATTGGTGGAATACCTGTCGAAAAACGCCATGACCCATTTGAAGGCGCTGAATCTGGGACTGGATCTTTGCACGGCCCTCTGCGATTTGCGAACCCATGGGTTGATCCATCGGGATATCAAACCGGAAAACATCTACCTCAACGGTCTCAACAGCTTTATGCTGGGCGACTTGGGTGTGGCCAAAATCGCGGAGCTCAAATACTGCACCATGCCGGAACGGATGGTGACAGAGTACACTGCCCCGGAAATGACCGACATTCTCAATCCGTTCAACACCACCATTGATATTTATTCGATTGGCATGGTGCTTTACCGGATTCTCAACGGTAACCATGGTCCTTTTGAGGATGAGAAAACCTCGGCCAAAGCCGCCAACAAACTGCGGATTTCCGGTGAACCCCTGCCGGCGCCTCTGTACAGCGATTATGAGCTGACAGATATTATTATGAAGGCCTGCGCCTTTCTTCCGGAGGACCGCTATCAGACACCGGAAGAATTCATGCAGGACTTGGTCCTCTATATGAAGCGCAACAACGTCACCGACTCACTGATTGTGCCGCCGCTGCTGCTGGACCCGGAGGATATTGTCCATCCCGACGCCATGGACGAAGAAGTGCAGCCGGTACAGTTTGCGGAAACAGACCAAATGGATGAGCAATTTATTGCCAGCTTTATGCCGGACACCACCGTACAGGGCAGCGATGAGGATATTGAGGTTACACCTTCGTCTCCCCCGTCGGACGATACGCCGGAGGACTCTCCATGGAACCAATTGCCGGAGCTGTCGGATCTGCCGTCATTTGCGGCGCCCCATGCTGTGGACCCCGCCGAAGAAATGTCCGCTGCTCCCCCGCCCCCTAGTGTGCCGAAGAAAAAGCAGACCAACAAAGGGAAAAAGCTGGCAATTGCCGTTTCGGCTGCCGTTGTCGCCATGGGCGTGATTGGTGTCAGTGCCTATTTCTTGGTCGTTGGTGGACCGGCCACCAATATTGCTTCCATCACCATGGAAGACCGGGGTACCAACTATTTGGTGGTCAACGTCAAGGCTGGCTCTGATGCTTCGGACCTAACGCTGCATTGTGTAGACACCTACGGCAACGAGCAGACGGCAGAACTCGACGGCAGCAGCGCCACATTCTCGGAGCTCTCCCCTGGTACCCAATACACCGTCACGGTTGTCTCCAACAGCGGCCACCGTCTCAGCGGTACTACCTCCGCTATGTTCACCACCGTTGCCACTACTGACGTTCTGAGCTTTGTGGGTACGGCAGTCACTGGTGATCAGGTGACGTTGCAGCTGACAGTCAGCGGTCCCAGCCCCGAGGAATGGACCGTGCGCTACTTTGCTGAGGGCATTACACCCCAGGAAAAGACATTTACCGGCAACTCGGTTACCATTACCGGGCTGGAAAGTGGTGCAGTATATCTCTTTGAACTCTCCGGTACGTCCGATGTGGAGTTGACCGGCACCACCTCTCTGGAGCTGACGACCACACCGGAGGTTGCTGTTTCTGATCTGGCGGTATCGGCACTGACCGAGACCTCTGCCACTGTGTCCTGGACCTCTACGGATCCTGCCCCGGCCGAATGGACCGTCACCTGTACCGGTACAGACGGTTCTGTTGCTACCAAGACCGTCACCGACTGCGAAGTGGAGTTCACAGAACTGACTACCGGCGAAACGTATACCATTTCCGTTACTGCCGATGGCTTGGTAACGCCCGCCGTCATTACTGCAACACCCACTTCCATGGTCATTGATGGATTCACCGCTACGGCTTCTGCTGATGGTTCTGTGTCCGTCTCTTGGAACGGCGGCAGCGAAACGGCGTCCTGGCAGCTGCGATATGCTGTTGCCGCGACCGGCAGCCCTATCACCGGCACTTTGGATGTGCAGGGTAATGAAGCCACGCTGGAACACCTGATTCCCGGCGAGAAATACACCCTGGAGCTGCGCTCTGCCGCTGGTGAGAAACTGGGCGGCACCACTACCACAGAGGTTACTATCCCTGCTGGTGGGCCCTTTAACCAGTATGATGCTTCCCGGTTCTTCCTGGGCCTCTTCAAAAAGCCCAGTAAGTCCAACTGGACCGCCAAAGATCTGGTTACCATGAGCGAGCCGGTCTTCTCCAGCAGCGATTCCATTGTCTTTGCGATGGAAAGTCTGACGGGCCGCAGCGACAGCGAAGATGAGGTCACCTTGCTATATGTGGTGGAATCCGCCACCGGTGTTCCCCTCTCCACCGGCAGTAAAACTGCTACTTGGGACAACCTTTGGACAGAGAATTTGATCCTTAGTCAGGTGGAAGAAACACCACAGGAGGCCGGCACCTATACCCTGCGTCTCTACCTGAATGGTCAGAGTGCCGCAACCAAGGAATTTACTGTTCAATAACATCAACATCAACCCGTATGACAAGAAAACCGCCGCAGGAATTGCTCCTGCGGCGGTTTTACTGTTAATTCAGTTCTTGCCAGTTGGCCGGATAAACGAAATAGGCATATCTCGTAAAGCCGGAACTCTGGAAATGGATGTGGCTGCCCTTGGGGATGTAGATGATATCGCCAGGACCGCCGGAAATGATACGGCCGTCAATTTCGATTTCCAGGGTGCCTTCAATGACCATATCGTATTCGTCATAGGTCAGCGTCCACTCAAAACTGGTGTGGTCCAGCTCCATGATACCGGCGCCCATACGGGGCGCTTCTTCCAGGGAAACGATATCCTTCAACGCGACGCCCTCTTGCTCAAAAGGCTCGCACTTGACTGTGGAGGTTTTGATACCGATGATGCCGCTGGGGTCCACATGCTTCTCAAACGCGGGTTTTGAGCTGTTCTTTGTCTGCTCCAAAACCTGCAATACGATGTCACGGATCAAAGACTCACTGATATTCATAACGCGTCAAATCCCTTCTATGAAATGGGGGCAATTACTTCTTGTTAGCAGATTCAATCTTGCTCAGCAGCTTGGGAGCCAGAAGGTTGGCCAGAATCAGAGCAGTAATACCAGCAACCAGCTTACCAATTACGACAGGGAAAATCATGTCAGGTTCATTACCGGCAGTGAAGCCCAGGTGATCGCCAAAGACAAAGGCGGCGGACACGGCAAAGGCCACGTTCAGCAGCTTGCCCTTGGGATTCATCTCGCCCATGATGTTAAACATGGCGATGTTGTTAGCCAGGGTAGCCACCAGACCGGCGGAAGCCTTGTCATTCATACCCAGTGCGGAGCCGATCTTGCTGAGTACGCCGCCGAAGGTCTTTGTGATCCACTTGACCATGGGGAACGCGCCAATCAGGACAATACCGATCTGGCCGCAGGTCAGCAGGCCGCTGTCCAGAGGAGACAGGCCGGTGACCTCGTCCTTAATGCTCATAACATCCAGCACGGGGAACATGATGCCGGTGATCTGCTGGAAGACGGCAATCGCCGTAAAGATGGTGATAACAATGGTCACACCGGTGCCGAAGACGTTAAAGCCGCGGATCATGGCAGCAGGTGCAAACCACAGGCCCAGAACGATGAGGGCCGCCACGATGATAACGGGTACCAGGTTGATGAGAATGGTGCCGAGGGGCAGCTTGAATTCAGTCATGCCCATGGCCAGACCGCCGACAATGCAGCCGATGGGAACCGTGATCAGACCAGCCAGAACACCAGCGCCCAAATAGGCACGATCTTCCTTCTTGATGATACCCAAGGCAACAGGAATTGTGAATACAATGGTGGGACCCATCATGGTACCCAGAATCAGACCGGCAAAGTTGCCAATGGCAGGGTTCTCTGCCAGCTCCATGGCCAAGGGGTAGCCGCCCATATCACAGGCCAGCAATGTGGTGGCAAACATGGAAGAGTCGGCACCAATGGCCGTGTAAATGGGCTTCAGGATGGGGCCCAGCAGCTGTGCCAGCACGGGAGCAGCTGCCACAACACCGGCCATGGACAGGGCCAAGGGGCCGATGGCATTGAAGCCTTCCTCAAACTGTTCGCCATAGCCAAACTTATTGCCCAGGATCTTATCTACAGCGCCGACAATCATAAAGATCATCATGATCATCATAATGACGGAGTTGATGGAGATATTGCTGAACCAAGCCTGCAGGCTCTCAGTAAATACACTCATGTGGTATCCTCCTTTTTCGTCCTGTGAGAACCGAACTCACAGCAATGCTTCAAACAATTTGGGGTCCGGCCGAGGCAGGATTGCCGTCTGCACCAGCAACTCAGCGTTGCGGGTAGCGGCATCCACGGCAGCTCGTACCGCGCCCACGTCGCCGGTCAGTGTGACAAATCCCTTGCCGCCGATGGCGTATCCGGTCCGAACCTCAATCAAGGTGACATTGGCCGCTTTGGCTGCTGCATCGGCAGCCACCACGGCCGATGCGATGGAGTAAAACTCCATTACACCGACAGCGCCCCGCGCTGTGACGGGATTGGTCATGCAGATGGCAGGGATCACCTGCTCATGGACGCTGGGTAGCATCAGGGTGTCGGCCACATAGGGGCCGCCACACGATTTTCCGGCTGCCATAGCCTCCCGCACGGAGCCCGTATCGCCGCCAATCAGTACAATATACTTGCCCGGGCAGACCGTTGCTGCACGCAGCAACTCCACCTGTGCCGCCTTGACCATATCATCACAGGCCGCAATGCCCCGGGCGATGCTGGTAAATTCGATCAGTCCTACTGCTGCTGCCACGGATCAGCCCTCCTTTGCGGCGATCCAAATGCCGCCGTCTGTTAGTTCTGTTACGACGCCATGGACGCCGCAGTGTATGTTGGCCGACAGCCCATCGGCTGCGGCTGCCGCCACCAGCTGGCCCTTCTGCACTGTGTCACCCACTTTGCAGACCGGCTGCGCCGGTTTGCCGATGTGCTGGGAAAAGGGAACGAAGAGCCGGTCGGGATGAATCTCCAGACAGTCATCGGACGCATGAAGCCCATCATACCGGCTCAAATCCAGTCGGGCAATCAGTCGCTCTGTGGGAACCCGGCGGAGATTCAGAGAATCCCGTGCTTCCGGCTGCTGATTCCTGGGGACCTGAATACCCCGTTCCCGCATCCGGCCCTTGATATACTCATTGACCTTACGCGGCGAAAGCCCCATGGGGCAGGCAAACATCTCACAGATGCCGCAGCTGCAACAGTTGGCGGCACTGCCGAACGCCCGCACCCATTCTGTTGCATCGTCGGTTAGTTGTTCCCGGTAAAGATTCCGCATCACCAGATGGGGCTGCACATCGTGACCAATCTGGAAGCGGGGGCACAAATCGGTGCACATCCGGCACTGGATACAAGCTGTTTTGGCTTGCAAGGCCAGCCGCTCCATGGGTCGTCCAGCCCGAGTAATCAGGTAATGCTCCCGGGGCAGCACCAGCAGATTGCCGGTAGTCTTAGTGACCACCGCTTGTTCTATCTGTTGGGGGTCCGCCAGCACCTTGCCCATCATGGGGCCGCCGACAATGACAGCGTATTTCTCAAGCAAGGGTTTCGCTGCCGCAATGCACTGGGTAATGGGCGTACCGATGGGGGCATGGACCATAACCGGATGGGGCACCTCGCCTACAACAGACAAATACTTCATGCTGGCGCCGGAGCCCTCAGTAATGGCGTCATAGATGGTCAGCATGGTACCCACATTGTCCACGACGGCTTCCACATCCAAGGGCAGGCCCCGTTCAGGAACAGAACGGCCTGTCACCCACTGGACCATGGTTTGTTCATCACCGGCGGGATAAAAGGTACTCATTTTGCAAATCTCGATGGGCTGCCCAGCGGCGTCAATGGCGGCCTGCAAGGCGCGGATCTCCGCCTCGTACTTGCCTTTGATGGCAATAACCATGTGTTCCGCGCCCAAATGGGCAGCGGTGACAACGGCAGCTGCTACAATGCGGTCGGCAAAATTCCGGCACAGAAATTTGTCAGTCTCAATCAGTGGTTCACACTCGGCGGCGTTCAAGATCAGCCACCGGGCCTTGGCTTTCAGCTTGACATGGGTGGGAAATCCCGCACCGCCTGCGCCGACCACACCGGCCTGTTGAATTTTTTCCAAAAATTCCATGGTTCACCGTCCTTATTGCAGCACATCGGGACAGATTTCCTGATCGTCCACAATGCCGACCACCGTAGCGTCCACCGGAACGGCCATATCGCCCACGGCGCTGCGGGCAGAACTGCCACCGACAATCAGTACCGTCTCACCAATGCCAGCACCGATGATATCCGCCGCCACAAAGGGCGTCTGTTCCGCAGCCTGGGTTACCAGGTTCAGCGGCTGGACAATGAGCAGCTTATAGCTGCGCAGCTTTTCGTCCTTCCGGGTGGACCAGATGGTGCCGATCACTTTTGCAATTTTCATGGCTGCTCACCTGCCTATTCTTCCCGCAATAACGCAATATTGCGCGCTTGCAGGTATTCTTTGGCCAGTTCTGTCACAATAGCCCGCTTGGTCACCCGGACAGCACGGACGTCCCGCCCTGCTGCGTCCCGCAAATCCCGTTCCGTGATGACTCGTTTTTCCAGCAGGACTTCCCTGCCGTCCGCCGGAGTCGGCGAACACGGAACCGCTGGGGGCTCCGGTGTAGGAACCTCCTCCGACAATACCGCTGCCGCCAGTTGCCCATGGGGGCAAAGCGTCACGCCGCACTGTTGCAGAAAGCCCAGCTTTTGCAGGAGCATGGCATAGTAGGCCGCCGGTGCTGTAGCTGCGAACTGAAACAGTTCCACAGTCTCCTGGGCCACAAACAGCCGCTTCCCGGCCAGCATGGCCTTTTGAGCCAGCTGTGTAAAGGGGGTGCGGCAATCTCCGTCCGCCAGCTGACACATAGACGGTACATCGAGTCCGTAAACCAGAACGGCTTCATAGTCGTCGATGGAACAACGATACTCTTTCAATAAGGCGCATTCCGTATCGTAATACTCCAGCAGGGCTTCGTGTTCCAGTGTCTCATGGCATAGAGTTCCATGGTCCGGTGTCAACACCAGCAGCTTGGGCTTCCCACTGGAGACCGCTGGCGTTTGCTCTGCCATACGGTCCATAACCCGTGCCACAATTTCATCGACCAATTCGGTAAATTCCATACATTCCCTCCTTCCGATCCCATTGGGGGAGGATGTGGTTTTTTGGATTATTTGCAATTCATGGCGATACCCGTAGGCGTTACGAGGAATGGGTCAGCCGGTTTAACAGTACGAATGCCCGTCTCCTTCGCGAAAATATCCTCAATACCGGTGAGACAGCAGGTTCCTCCGCAGAGATACAGGGTGTCGGTCTCCTGCTTGTCCACATACCGGTTGACGATACCTGCCATTTTCTCTACCACCGCCTTCACCACCGGCAGAATTTCCCGATGGCGGGCATAGTCCTGCTTGATGGCCTCCGCTTCTTCAAAGGAGATATGGTAGTTGCCTGCCAGCACCAGTGTCACATGGGTACCGCCGGTGGGCTCGTCCTCGATACGAACCACCTTGCCCCCTTTGAGTATGGCAAGGCCAGTAGTGCCGCCGCCAATGTCGACCACAACACCGTCTTCGATCTGATAGATGGAATTGGCTGCTGTCGGCTCGTCCAGCACATTGGTCACTTCAAACCCCGCGCCTTCGGCCACATATTGATGGGTCTTGATGCTGGATTCTGTACCGGCCGGCATGGCAATGGCGCAATTGACCAGCTCCCGGCCTCCCAAACGGGCTTCCAGCTTTTCCTTGAGACGGCGGACGATTTGCAGCGCACCGCTGTAATCCACCACTACGCCGTCCTTGAGCACGCTGGCCGCCTGTTTTTCACAGGCAATGGGATTATTTTCCTCGTCCAGAACCACCAGGACGATATACGCCGTACCCAGGTCCACGCCTACCTTGAGCTTGTCACTCACAGGCTGAAAGGTGGTGGTCTCCGACTGCTTGACACGCTCCATATAGGCGTTGACCCGTTCCAAATCCATCATAGTATCGCCATCCTTTGTCACGGTGGGGCGTAAATCACGCCCCACTGTTATTTTATGATTCTGCCCAAGGTAAAGCCGTTGACCAGTGCTGCATTGGCCTCATCAAAGTCAATGTGCATCCGGCAGCTGAACTTATTGCTGACGCGAATAATGACATCACGGAACGTCACCGGGCGGTCACTGAGAACCTCCACACTGACGTGCTGCTTATCCTCCACGCCCATGGCCTGGGCGGCCTCCGGTGTCAGATGCACATGGTTATGGGCAATAATAGCACCCTGCACTATTGTAATCTGACCACAGGGGCCCTCAATCGTGATGGCGCCGGACCCGGCTACATCGCCGGACTCCCGGACGGGGGCCTTCACGCCCAGTTCCACACAGTCGCTTTTGGACAGCTCCACTTGGGTATCGGGCCGAACGGGTCCCAATACAGCCACCCGGTCTTTCCGGCCCTTGGCGCCGATAATGCTGACCCGTTCCTCAGAGAGAAACTGGCCCGGCTGCGACAGAGGCCGCTTTGGCGTCAGCGTGGCGCCGGGGCCGAACAGCGCTTCCAGATGGGCTTGGGACAGGTGCACATGTCTGGCGGAGACTTCTACATCCACCAGACCGGCACGGGTCATGGCCTCCAGTACGCTTTGTACAATCTCATCCATGGTCGGTCTCCTTATCCCTTGGTATACATACCGGCCAGGTACATGCACATCATGATATGCATGGCGCTGGACATGCGGTTCAGTTCCTCCACAATGGGAAGATTGGTGCACTTTTTGCCGTCGCGGAATACCTGATTGGCTGCCACTTCCGTCTCACGGACTTGGGTACGCAGCTGGTTCAACATAGCGTAGGTCCTGCCCAGCTTGTAGTCAGGCATGGTCATCTGCGGAATATGGAAGAACCGCATGGGATCATGGGACCGCTCCCGCAGCTGGGCGTGAGTCAAACCGATGAGCGTTTCATTGCGGAACGGCTCGTTAAGCGCGTCACACCGCATCATCTCATGGAGCACCGTCAAAATGTCCTGCAAATCGGCAATCAGTTTTTCATTACCCGCTGTCTCTGCCAGAATGGATTGAGTCAGCACAATCTGTGCGCCCAAGCTGTCCAGCTTGCCGCGGAAAAAGATATGCGGATGAGCTTTGGGGATCAAAACATTGCCGTACAAGTGCGTCATATGCTCCGGCTTTTCCGTGTAAAACGCGCCTGTCTCTTCATCCACATACTTGGCTACCGGCTGCACCGGCGCTTCGGTTACGACGGTTTTGGGCTCCTCCGGTACCGCAGGGGCCGGAGGAGGGTCCTTGCTGATTTTGATTTTACGCTGCTGTAAATACTCTCTAGCGGCTGGCGACAAAATTTTTCCCTCGGGAATATAAAAGGTTTCCGGCGTCTCAGCCCGCAGCTGCTCTCGGAGCAGTGCTTCGGTGATCACCTTCAATTTACACACCCCCTGACGTTAGAGTAAAACCGTTGGGGCGAGTCCGCGGCGGCTGCCAAAGCAGCCCCGCGGCATTCCCGCCATCCATACATTAGCCCTGCAACGCCGGGAGAATGGCCTCCACTTCGTTGTGGGGGCGGGGAATCACATGGACAGAGACCATCTCGCCCACGCGCTCGGCTGCGGCTGCACCGGCGTCGGTGGCGGCCTTAACCGCGCCCACGTCGCCGCGGACCATGACGGTGACGAGACCGCCGCCAACGTGCTCCTTGCCGATCAGGGTGACGTTGGCCGCCTTAACCATGGCGTCAGCGGCTTCGATGGCCGCCACCAAACCCTTTGTTTCAATCATACCCAGTGCCTGCATTGCTGCCATAGTATATTCCTCCTAGCTGGAAATTGGTTCGTAGTGATTACTTGAGGCTGGGCAGAATCTGCTCCACTTCCTCATGAGGACGGGGAATCACATGGACGGAAATCAATTCGCCCACGCGCTCAGCCGCAGCTGCACCGGCGTCAGTAGCGGCCTTGACCGCGCCCACATCGCCGCGAACCATAACGGTGACGAGACCGCCACCCACATGCTCCTTACCAATCAGGGTGACATTGGCTGCCTTAACCATCGCGTCGGAAGCCTCAATAGCCGCCACCAAACCCTTTGTTTCAATCATACCCAATGCCTGCATTGCTGCCATGGTATATTCCTCCTTAAATTATCAAGTTTCTCAAGGTGTTTGCTGCAACTTCGCAATAATCTGCGCCACAATGGCATCCACCATTTCCGGCGTCACCGTCTCACCAGTATCGTCCAGCTTGCAGATGCCGTCGGAACAATCGGGCATACTCTTGCGAATATCCTCCAACTCCTGAGTGCCGTAGGCAATGTACCGCTTGTCCAGCAGGTTCATGGGGCCCACGTTCTCACTGGTAGCACTGCCGCCGATGGCACCGCAGCCCAGCGTCAGCGAAGGCATCAAGCCGGTGGTACCGCCGATACCGCCCAAGGCCGACGGGGTGTTGACCATAAACCGGGAAGCCGGAATACGGTGAGCGAAGTAATCAATGACCGATTCATCATTGGAGTGCATGGAGAAGGTGTGACCCTTGCCCTCATAGTGCAGAATGGTGCAGCACTTTTCACACACATCCTTATAATCGGTCCCGGTGTAGAAGGCCAGAATGGGGCCCAGTTTCTCATTGGAATAGGGGTGTCCCCTGCCCACGCCGTCCTCATAAGCCACCAGCACTCGGGTACCCTGGGGCACGGTCAGACCGGCCAGCTTGGCAATGGTATCCACGCTGCGGCCTACAATCTCGGGGTTCATGGTGCCGTTGGCCCGCAGAATGAACTTGCCCAGTTTGGCGCTCTCCTCAGCGCTGAGGAAGTAGGCACCCTGTTTCTCCATTTCCGTCTGTACCAGCGGCCGCATGTCGATATCACAGATGACTGACTGCTCTGAGGCACAGATGGTGCCATTATCAAAAGTCTTGGAATCCATAATCCGCTTGACGGCCAGCGGGATATCAGCAGTCCGCTCAATATAGGCCGGACCGTTGCCGGGTCCCACACCGATGGCAGGTGTACCGGACGAATAGGCTGCCCGCACCATGGCGCTACCGCCAGTGGCCAGAATCAACGCCGTATCCGGATGCTTCATCAGGTTGTCCGTAGCCTGCATGGTGGGGATGGAGATGCAGCTGACCAGGTTTTCGTTACCGCCTGCTTCTGCAATGGCCTGCCGGATAACCTTTACCGTCTCCTTGATGCATCGCAAGGCACTGGGATGGGGAGAAAAGACAATGGCGTTACCGGCTTTAATGGCAATCTCCGACTTGAACAGCGCTGTGGATGTGGGGTTGGTGGACGGAATCAGACCGGCAATAACACCCACGGGCACGGCGATGACGCGGAGCTTCTTCTCCTCGTCCCGGCCGATTTCACCAATGGTCTTCATGTCCTTGATGTACTCATAGACGCCCCGGCTGGCAAAGACGTTCTTGACAACCTTATCCTCCACGATGCCGAAGCCCGTGTCCTCATGGGCCATCTGGGCCAGGCGGCGGGCATTGCGGACACCGGCGTCAGCAATGGAACGAACAATGCGATCCACCTGTGCCTGGGACATCTGGGCCAGCTCCTGCTGGGCCTTTTTAGCTGCCCCCACCAATTCCCGTACTTCCTGCATGGAAAGTAAATCTTTATCGTATAACTGCATGGGTTATTCCTCCTGTGCGCTCACCCGCCAAATGTGGGAGATCAGGTCCTCCTTGCGCGCAAAGCGGATGTCGTGGTTGGACATGCCGATCTGGGGCAGTTTCCGGGCCACCGTGCGCAGGCGGGAGACCGTCATTTTTTGCAGGTCCTCCAGCGTCAGCTGCGCCGATACTGTCTCGGCGTCCTCCGCAGCATCTTCCTCTTCCGTCTCCTCCAGTTCAGGCTCCTCCGTCGGAGCCTGTTTCGGTTCCGGAGTCGGCACAGGCGGTTCCGGTGGCTTGGGGCCGCCCAACATTGGCTGAAGGTCCTGGGCCGGACGAGCGATCACATGGACCGAGATCAGTTGTCCAACCCGTTCCGCCGCTGCGGCTCCGGCATCCGTTGCCGCTTTGACGGCCCCGACATCGCCAGTTACCAGAACGGTTACCAGTCCACCGCCTACTTGGGTTTTGCTGAGGAGTGTCACATTGGCTGCCTTGAGCATGGCGTCGGCGGCTTCAATGGCGCCGACCAGTCCTTTGGTTTCAATCATTCCCAAAGCATTCATGGAAGTTCCTCCGTTTCGTTATGCGGGTTCTCAATAGTTACGAAAGCGGATTATTCCACTCTGGGATTCTCGGCCACATACTCAACGGCTGCGGCAAAGGCTTCGCAGGCCGACTTGCAGGCCGACTGGCTGCCGGTCAGCAGCGCGCCGCCGAAGTTGGTCTCGGAAGGAGGTGCATACAGGACGCACAGCTCCACGTCGGCGGCCTTCATGGCGGCATCGACAGCGTACATAGCTTCCAGAGGCGGTGCAATCAGGTAAGCCAGAGCCTCGCCTTCCTTGATACCCGCACCCTCAGACAGGTAGGAACCGGTACGGGAAATGCACTGAGCGTAGTACACAATGGAGTCGTCCTCATTGGCGGAAATGAAGTAAGCGCCGTTTTCCACCATGTCCACGGCGGCCTGGAGACCAGCCTTGACCTCGGCGGGATTGGGACCAGCCAGCATGCCGATAAACTCACCGGCCAGCTTGGTGTTGGCGTTGGCAGCGCCGCCATAAAAGCTCTTGGCGTAGACAACAGAGACGTCTGCCTTCTTGGTTGCCTCGTCGATAGCGGTATATCCCACGTCGTCACAATCCGTGGTCAGCAGAGCCAGAGACTTGTGCTCCGGGCTCAGGCCCAGCTTTTTGGCCAGCTCCGGGGAAACATTGGGGATGATCTTGGAAGACAGGACGCTGGCTCTGACGGGATCTCTTTTCATCGTTTATTCCTCCCTGTTACAGTTTCAAATCGGTACCGCTGGCCTTCTTCTCCAGCATGATCTTGATGATCTCCGCAATGTGGGCACCGGCCTCGGAGGGGATGGTACCGTTGCGGTGGATGTTGGAGAGAACTGTACGGCGGGCCTCGGGCATACCCACGGTAGCCCGGTAGGCGATGTAGGCGGACATGGATTCCGCAGTGATCAGGCCGGGACGCTCACCGATGAGGGTACAGGTCACTTCGGCGTCCAGCAGTTCGGAAATCTCGTCCATGACGCCGACACGGCCATACTTGACGAAGAACGGCGTACCCACATCGATCTTATAGCTCTGCAGGCCCTGGAGCAGTGCCGGCAGCAGATCGGGAATATTGGCGGCCACGGCGGCGGAGGAAAGGCCATCCGCCACGTAAATCTGCACCGTGGGAGACTTTTTGCAGCGCTCTTTCAACGTCTGTACCGCTTCGGGGCTCAGCTTTCTGCCCAGGTCGGGACGGGTCAGATACACATCCTTGCTGTCGCACTGGGTCTGTACGATAAACAGGCCCATATCCTTCTCCACAAGATCATGATCCACGTCGTTGAAAACGGCATCCTGGGCAGCGGAGTGGGCGGCACGGAATTGCAGCTGGGGCATGGTCTTATACCGTGCGCCGGCCTTGCCGATACCGAGACGGCAGGGAGCGTGGGCCTTCAGCTCGGCATACTCCTCACCGTGCTCCGGATTCTTGACCAAATACTGGGTACGGATATCCACTTCGGTGACATCGGGAATGCAGCCCTCTTCGATCTGGCTGCACGTGCCCGACGTGCAGGCTTCCTGTACGGCTGCGGTCGCGGCCTTGGCCGTATCACCGGTAATGTGCATTTCGGACAAAACCTGCTCAATAATGGCTTTCAAATCTTTCTGATCCATTCGATCTAGCACCTCCCGATTACTTCGTCATAAAGACGGATGCGTCACCCGCTTTGGGTGTCAGCTTGCCATTTTCAGAGAAGCCCATCTTCTCCAGCCACATGTCGAATTCCTTGATGGGACGCAGGCCGAAGACTTCACGCAGGGCGGCAGCCTCATGGAAGCCAGTGCACTGATACATCAGCATGCAGTCGTCGCCCTCGGGAACGCCCATGATGTAGTTACAGCCAGCAGCCACCAACAGCGTAGCCAGGTTCTCAATATCGTTCTGGTCGGCCTTCATGTGGTTGGTGTAGCAGGCATCGCAGCCCATGGGAACGCCGGTGAGCTTACCCATGAAGTGGTCTTCCAGACCGGCACGGATAACCTGCTTGGAATCATACAGGTACTCGGGGCCGATGAAACCGACGACGGTGTTGACCAGGAAGGGCTGGAACTTCTTGGCGAAGCCGTAGCAGCGGGCTTCCATGGTGACCTGGTCCCAGCCGTTGTGGGCCTCGGAGGACAACTCAGAGCCCTGGCCAGTCTCAAAGTACATGACGTTGGGACCGGTGGAGGTGCCCTTGCGGAGCATCATGTCGCGGCCCTCTTCCAACATCTTGCCGTTAAGACCGAAAGCCTCGTTGCCCTTCTGAGAACCGGCGATGGACTGGAACATCAGATCGATGGGCGCGTTGAACTTGTCGGCAGCTTCGGTCTGGGTGGTGACGTGGGCCAAAACACAGATCTGGGTGGGGACTTCCCACTTGTTTTTGAACTCGTCGAAGCTCTTGAGAATGCGGGCGACGCTCTCCACGGAGTCATCCACGGGGTTCAGACCGATAACAGCATCACCGCAGCCCAGGGACAAGCCCTCCATAACGGATGCCATAATGCCTTTGGGATCATCGGTTGTATGGTTGGGCTGCAAGCGGGACGAGAAAGTGCCGGGCAGGCCGATGGTGGTGTTGCAGTGGGCGGACACGCGCATCTTCTTGGCAGCGTAAATCAGGTCCAGGTTGCTCATGAGCTTACAAACGGCGGCAACAATTTCCGACGTAATGCCACGAGAGGCCCGGCGGATCATGGTGCCGGTGGTGTTCTCATCCAGCAGCCACTCGCGGAACTCCGCCACGGTCATATGCTTGAACTCGGAGAAAATGGTCTCATTGACGCCGTCCTGGATAATGCGGGTAACTTCATCTTCCTCATAGGGAACGGCTGGAGTGTTGCGGATGTCATTGAGCGAGATCTGGGAGAGGACGACCTTGGCCGCCACACGCTCCTGGGCGTCCTCCGCGGCGATGCCAGCCAGCTTGTCGCCGGATTTTTCCTCATTGGCCTTGGCCATGACCTCGCGCAGGGACTTGAATTCGTAAGTGTGTCCAAAAAGCTTTGTTTTCAGTATCACGTTCACTCACCTCACGTTAGTAATGATTGGTAATCCCGCAATGCGGGTTTGCCTTACGAGTTGAAAATCAGCGTTTTGATTACCACCGGCACCACGTGGCCCCCGGCGATGGGAGCGCCGATGTCGATGTAATCACCGCTGCGGGTCCGAATGCCATCGATACAGATGACGTCCTTTTTATGCTCCAGCTTCACCTTCATCGCATTGCCCAGGACTTTACCAATGTCATTCTCCACCACCACAATCAGGGGATGGCTGGATTCCACCGCTTCCCGTCCGCCATCCAAAATGGCGTGTGCTAACTGCTGCACCGCCTGAAAGCTGGTACGCCCGGCACCAGAAAGAGCAATCGCTACCTGCTCGGTAACCCCCTCCGGCCGGTACATAGCCATCTGAGTACGAATCGATGCGGCCAGCGTGTCCAGCTGCGTTTCGTCGTCCTCCGCCACACGCAGAATGGGAATGTTTTTAATGGGCAGGCGGTCTTTTTCATAGGTGATGGTGCTGCCGCTAACCTCTGTAGTATGGGTACCAGCGCCCACCACCGTGGCGCGGATGGTTTCCACCGCGCGGAACAGTTCTACCGTTTGGAATGCTGCATGGTTCTGGATGGCCCGTCCCAGCAGAACGCCAATATCGCCATAGCGGAACACGTCGCCGGGCTCCGGGTCATAGACACAATCGGCTACGCCACCGGAAAAGGTGACGCCCCGGACTGCCGGTTCTGTGGGAATGGGGCTGCCGTCATTGGTATACAGGCCAGCATGGTCTCCATCCTTGGGGAGAAGTCCCAATGCCTGGGCCAAATGACCGGCCATAATGGTGCAGAGCTCGTAGAGCTTTTGCTCCTGGGCCGGGTCCCCTACTTCCAGGGCCAGCCCATGTTTTTTCGCCAGCGCATGAATCTTGGGGAAGATCCAGCTGATTCTCCCCTGCTCCACTTTGATCAGGCGGCCTCCGATGTCAAGACAGCTGACACCCCGCAAAGTGCCCTTTTCGTATAGGGCGATATTGGAGGTGCCACCGCCAATATCGATGTTGGCAACCGTGGTACGGTGCTCCTCAGAGATTACATCGGCCCCGGCGCCTCTGGCTGACAAAACGCTCTCCAGGTCCGGGCCTGCTGTGGCCACTACGAAGTCTCCAGCCATATCAGACAACGCTTCCAGCACTTGATTGGCATTCTGTTTGCGGGCCGTATCGCCAGTGATGATAACTGCGCCGGTCTGCAAATCCTCAGGGCGAATACCCGCTGCGGCGTATTCCCCACGGACAATCTCCTTGACTTTTTCCGTGTCGATCTCCGTGGGAGAACGCAGGGGCGTAAAGTAGATTTTGCTGCGGTAGATCACCTCTTTTTCCACAATGGAAATCCGGGGCACAGCGTAATTACCGGCCAGGTTTTCCACCACCAAACGGCTGAATACCAGCTGGGTGGTGGATGTGCCGATATCAATACCGACACTGCGGACAATTTCCTGCATCATAGCATCTGACCTTTCCAGAAAAAACAAATGCAGTCCAAGGCGCAAAGAACCTCTTTGCACCCGGACTGCATCGTTCGGATGATGTTGCCCGTCCGGCCCTACGTCGTGCCGGACAAATCTGAAATTTTATTCTTTTTAAAATCAAAGGTTACACAAGTACCGTTGCTGTCCGACTGAATAGACAGGCGGCCGTAAAGCTTGTCCCGCACCAAGGTTTCCACAATATTGAGCCCCAAGTGCTTGGCACTGTCCTGGCTCACCTGGAATCCGCAGCCGTTGTCAATAACCTGAATCTGGGAATACAGCTCCCCATACGTAACAATAATGCGAATGGTACCGCTTTCTCGGCCTGTGAAGGCGTATTTCAAAGAGTTTTGCAGCAGCTCGTTGATGACCAGCGCCACCGAAGTGGCAATATCGGAATCCACCCGAAAATCGTCGCCCTCTACGGTCAGCTCCAGTGCAAAATGTTGGGGAGCAAAGAAGCGGACAGCATTATTTTTAATATGGACAATGACCTCACCCAGCATGATTTCATCCACGCCGCTGCAAGCCAACAGTTCATGGGTAGCAGCAATGGCAAGAATGCGGTTCATGCTCTCATACAACACCTGCCGCGTGGACTCCTGATCGGTGCGCCGTGTCTGGAGCCGCAGCAGACTGGCAATGGTCTGCAAATTATTTTTCACTCGGTGGTGCATTTCTTTAATGGCGACCGATTTGAGGATTAACTGCTGTTCCTGCTCGTGCTTAAAAGTGGTATCGGTCATCAAAATGGCAAAGGCAATGCCGTTTTCATGAATGGGAATCCGCTTGAATACAAGATAGGCGGCGCCGATTTTCAATTCCACCGCCGTAAAGCTCAATTCCTCATCCCGGGTGGTTACCTGATCGATCAGGCGAAAATTCTCATACCGTTTGCCAAGAATGTCCTCCACATAGCCTAATTTCCGGTATAAATCCCGAGCCAAGGTATTGCGGAAGGTAATCACACCGTCATTGCTGACAATCAGCAGCGCTTCGTCAATGCACTCTGGGAGCCAGCTGTGTTCATCTACCACCCGTGCGATAAAATCTGTCATATGCTGCATGCTTTGCTCTGACAGGTGGAGAATTGGGCTGACCATCTGACAGTCATCCCGCTTTTCCCGAATCAGCACACCGATGACGCGTCCATAGTTTCGGATGGGTTCCACAGTCTGAATCACATTGGACCGCTCCTGGGTAACCGCCTTCATCTGGCGGGTTGCCACACCCAGTCGAAATGTACGGGCGACAGCGGGCTCATGCTCTGCGGTAGCCATCATGCCAACCACACTGCTGCGATAGGCGGATGCCCCGTTTTTCGGTTTGGCCTCTGCCACTACAATGGCATCACCGTCCCGGGTAGGACAGTCGAGAAAAATGTCCGCTTCCTCCATGTCGGCTATGGTTTGCAGCGCAGTGGCATACCGTTCCAGAATTTCCATATCCGCTTCGGTCAGATCGGTATGCCGTCGGCAAAGAACCTTGATCTGTTCCATGGCTTATGACTCCATACTCTGCAGAATGATCTCCGACACCCGCAGCATGGACAGGTTTTTCGTTTGGCTTAACTTGCGGATAAAGTCGTAAGCCTCCTGTTCTGTCATGCCATCCCGCGCCATAATTTTGCCCTTGGCCTTTTCAATCATGGTCCGGCTTTCCAGACGCTTTTCAACCTTGGCAATGTCGTTTTGGAGCGCTCGAATCTCCCGGCTGCGGGCCACGGCCAGCTCAATACTGGGAATGATGGATTTTTCATCAATAGGCTTGACCAGATACCCGTTTACACCGATTTCCTTAGCTGAGTCGATAAATTCTCGTTCACTGTAGGCCGTCAGCAGTACAATAGTCGCGCCGCAGCGTTCCTCATTCATAATACGTGCGGCGGACAATCCATCCAGCAGCGGCATTTTAATGTCCATCAGCACCAAATCCGGCTTGAGACTCTTACAGACTTCGATAGCATCAAAACCGTCTCCGGCTTCGCCTACCACCTGATAGCCTTTGTCCTCCAGCAGTTCTTTCAGATCCATTCTGGTAATGGGCTCGTCATCTGCAATGACAACGCGCAAGGTACTTTCCGCCATGGTTCTCTCCTCCTGCCCAAGGCAGCCGCCGGTCAATCGTAGTCCAGATAGCGCAGCAACGGTTCAAACCCGCTGCCTTCGGTACTGCTGGTGACAAATAACTGCTGGGCGCCAGCCATGGTAAGATAGTTTTTTGCGTATTCGATCTGTGCATCCGTCGCCAGATCGCATTTGGTGACAATACCGATGGCCGGTTTGGCAAACATACTGGTATAGGACGGCGGAAACATGGTACCGTTTTCCGTGGCGTCCTGCACCAGAACAATCAAATCCGCATCGGCGGAAGTCACCATCAGGGCGCCGCGGAGATTGGTCCGTTCCAAATACTCCCCCGGCGTGTCGATCATCGTATTGTTAATGATCTGAATAGTTTGTGTTTTATGATAGCGGATGGCCTCATGGTTCAAATATTGACACAGCGTCGTTTTGCCGCAGCCGGACCGGCCAATGAGGATGATCCGCTTTTTCCGCGCCTCCATGGTGCCGCCTCACGACCGGGTGATTGTGGTGGGCGTAAAGCCCATCTTATCACACAGTACGGACATCACCTCGTGAAGGGCAGCCTCCACCGCCGCAACATCGCCGGTGATAACCAGAGAACCGTTGAAGCGGTCCACAAAACCAATTGAGACATCCGCCGCCTTGGTGGCCACATCAGCGGCGATCATGGCGCCTTCACTGGGTGTAATGGTGAAAATACCGATGGCACCCCGTGCGTCAATCAGGCCCAGTTTTGTATAGAGCTGTTCCACCGGGCTGGCAATCACATGGGCCAGCGTTACCTGCTTACCCGGTACAAATTCCTGAATAATCCGCTGTTTTTCGTCAAATTCGTTCATGGGTCACCTGCTCTCTCAGAGGGAACGATACCGTCCCGCCTTGTAGTAAGCCTGCCGGTACAAGGCCCGGACTGCATCCGCTGTACAAGATACCGGTGTGGTGCCCATGCAGCGGTCAGCCAGTGCGGCCTCGGTCATATTGTCCAGCATAGCCTCAAAATCACTCTCAGAGAGACCGGCCTCCCGGATGCTCATGGGCATCTTCATCCGTGATTCCATACGGCGCACCAGATGAATCAAATTCAAGGCGCTCTGGCGGATGCTGCTGGTTCCCAAGCCAAGCTGTGCAGCCAGTGCGGCATAGCGCTCCGCTGTAGGGGTGAGCGTGCTCTCACAGCCGGCATTATAGCTCATAACATAAGGCAACAGAATGGCATTGGCGCGGCCGTGAGGAATGTGTGCCTGAGCGCCCATGGCGTGGGCCATACTGTGGCACAGGCCCAATCCCGCATTGGAAAAAGCCGCACCAGCCAGGCAAGAAGCATTGTGCATGGCCTGCCGTGCCGTCAGATCATCGGGGTTGGCATAGGCCGTCAGCAAATGCTGATGCACCAGGCGGACAGCTTTTTCCGCCAAGGCATCGGTAAAGTCGTTGGCTTCGGTGCAAACATAGGCTTCAATGGCGTGGGTCAGCACGTCCATGCCCGTATCCGCCGTGACACCGGGTGGCACGCTGCGAGTCAGCTCCGCGTCCAATACGGCGTAATCCGGCAGCAGGCTCTCGTCGATCAGGGGATATTTTACCCCTTTGGCCCGGTCGGTAATCACGGAAAACTTGCTGACTTCACTGCCGGTGCCGCTGGTGGTAGGAATGGCCACAAAGGGACAATTCTCCATTTTGAACTGCTTGGCTGCAAAAAAGACAATGGCTTTCGCAGCGTCAATGGGCGAACCACCACCCAGTGCCACAACAGCGTCGGGCTGGAACTCCACAATCTGGCTAACGCCTGCGGTGACTGTGTCGATATCCGGGTCCGGCGTCACATCAGAGAAAATCCTATACTGGGCATCGGGTGCCAAACGATCAGTCAAGTAACTGACCCGGCCGCTTTCATGCATAAACTTATCAGTGACAATAAATACACGCTTCCGCTCCTTGAGCATGGCACCAAACCCATCGCCGCCGATCAGAATCTCGGTACGCAGTTGAAATCGTTCCAAAAAACATGCCTCCTTCTAAGAATCTCTGCAGAAGAAGGCCAAAAACGCGCAAAACGCCCTGACTCTCTCTGCAATTCCAGGAGTCAAGACGCTAACATCGCACCTATCGTCATTCTATGTTCCGTTCGCGGTGCGCTACTGCGGCGCAGCACACCCGCTACTTTCTTTGATATTACGGTATTTCTCGTTTTTTGTCAAGGGAAAGAACAAATTTACCGTGCTCACCTTTCTCTACTTTTTTCTTTGTTTTTTCTTCTGGTTGTACAATCGACACCATGGGAAGCAAATGGGAGCATACTATCACTATGACAGCATGCTCCCACTTTTATATTAAATTACAATACACAATAGACCGTTTCCTCCTTCATTGATGATTTTTTGCAGGGCATCTTTAAATTTATACCGGGAGTCGGACGGTAGCTTTTGCAATTTGGCTCCCAGGCCGTCGTTGATGAGATCATACAGAGATTTTCCGAAAATGTTGCTCTGCCACAGCTTCTCTGTATTGCCTTCGCACTCCCCCATCAAGTATTGGACCAGCTCTTGGGACTGCTTTTCGTCACCGACAATGGGGCTGATCTCCGTTTTCAGATCTGCCCGCATCATGTGAATGGACGGTGCGCTGGCCCGGAGCTTGACACCATAACTGGAACCGCGGCGCACGATTTCCGGTGTCTCCATACGCAGGTCTTCGGCACTGGGCATCACTACGCCATAGCCTGTCGCCCATACCTCCTCCAAAGCGTCGGCCACTTTATCATACTTTTGCTTGATCTGGGACAGCTGCTCCAGCAACGTCAGCAAATCGCCGTCACAGGTAATGGAGAAGCCGCTCTTCTCCCCCAGAATTTGATAAAAGAGTGTCTGGGGCAGCAGCAGCATACAGCTGACGATACCCGTGGACAAATCCATAGAGCGGATTTGATACTGCTCTACATGATCCAGCGTACAAATACCCTCGATGGCTGGTTCCGCCTGCCGCATGGTAGCCATTCTGGCGGCGCACTCTCGCATGGCATCGTAAAGGCTGGCCTTCAACGGATGTTCACACTCCAGAGCATCCATCCAACTGGGCAGATAGAAGCGCAGCTCCGTCACCGGGAACTGGTACAGCAGCCCCGACAACAGCTGAACAATCTGCGCTTCCTGCATAGTCAGGCAGTTGACGGCAGTGACACTGACACCGTATCGCTCGGTAATGTCCTCACACAGCTGACGGGCTGCCTCCCCTTCCGGATGCTGGGAGTTCACCACCACCAGAAACGGTTTGCCTGTTGCCTGCATGTCCCGGATAGCCCGGTCCTCCGCTTCGGCGTAGTCTTCCCGCGGGATATCCGTAATGGTGCCGTCGGTAGTCATCACAATGCCGATAGTACCATGGTCCTCCATGACCTTTCGGGTGCCCAGCTCCGCCGCCTCGGTCATGGGAATCTCATGGTCACACCATGGCGTTGTCACCATGCGGGGCTGACCGTCCTCATCGGCTCCCATGGCGCCTACAACCATATAACCTACGGTGTCGATAAGCCGTACCGACAGTTTGGTTTTTCCGTCGGGGCTGATCTCCACCGCCTCTTCCGGTACAAACTTCGGCTCCGAGGTCATAATGGTTTTGCCAGAACCACTCTGGGGCAGTTCATCCTTGGCCCGTTCCCGCCGATAGACATTTTCGATATTGGGAATGACCAGCTCCTCCATGACCCGCTTGATAAAAGTGGATTTTCCTGTGCGAACCGGGCCCACCACGGAGATGTAGACGTTTCCGTCAGTGCGGCAACCGATCTGCTCATAGATGCTTTTCTGTTCCATGCAGAGTCCCTCCTAGGTCGGCAGAGGTCGCCTCTGCCTTGTTCTATCCCCATGGATATGCTGACAAGCCCGGACCTATGCGGACTTTTTCCCTTGACAGGATTCCTTATAGTTTATATAATAATAGTAATTCTTATTATTATATAAACTATAAGGAGGGTACCATATGAACGCTTCCGTTGGATTTGCATTTTTCCTGACGCTGTTGGCCGGACTGAGCACTGGCATCGGCAGCTGCATCGCCTTTCTCTCCCGCCACACCAATCAGAAGTTTCTATCCGTCAGCCTTGGTTTTTCCGCTGGTGTGATGATTTATGTGTCTTTTGTGGAGATTTTCTCCAAAGCAAGGGAATCCCTGGTGAATTTTCTCGGCATGCGAGCGGGCAGCTGGGTTACCGTCGTCAGCTTTTTCGGAGGCATGGCTGTGATTGCTCTGATTGACCGGCTGCTGCCCTCGGAGCAGAATCCCCATGAGGTCAAATCCGTAGAAGAGGCCCACGGCACGCCCCATCCTTCCAAGCTGCTGCGTATGGGCGTATTTACCGCGCTGGCTATTGCTATCCACAATTTTCCGGAAGGTCTGGCGTCTTTCGTCTCAGCGCTGCAAGCGCCGGAAGTTGCTCTGCCGGTGGTGGCCGCCATTGCTATTCACAACATCCCCGAGGGCATTGCCGTCTCTGTTCCCATCTATCAGGCCACTGGTTCCAGAAAAAAGGCATTTACCTACTCGTTTCTGTCCGGCTTAGCGGAACCATTGGGCGCGCTGCTGGGTTGGCTGATTCTGCTGCCCATTATGAATGATCTGGTGTTCGGCATCATATTTGCCGGTGTAGCTGGTATTATGGTGTTTATCTCCGTGGATGAACTGCTTCCGGCGGCACGAGAGTACGGTGAGCATCACCTTTCCCTCTACGGCCTGATTTCCGGTATGATTGTCATGGCTGTCAGTTTGTTGCTATTTCTCTGAGCACATAGACAAACCGTGGAATCCTTTGCTGATTCCACGGTTTGTCCTCATTTTCAGAAGCATTTCAGCTGGTCTTTTGACAACAGACGGTATTGCGGCCCCTCTGGTACCGTCAGAATTGTGGCACAGAAATTTTGGTAGACCGCTTTTACTGGCTGGCCGTTTAGGCAAACCATCGCGTCAAGCGGCAGTTCTCCCTGGCCGTAGGCACAGACCCGGTCAAAGCCTGTATTGCGCAGTAACTCCCGCACCGTTAGGCAGTTCTGTTCCAACTGCCGTTTTCCCTTAACGCGGCCATCTTGCCCCGCCAGCCGCAGGCCCACGGCGGCCAATGCACCGACAATACCCTGTCCGGTTCCACCGTGCTCACTGAGATGCACGCTACACTGCTGCGCCAGGGCATAGGCGTCTTCTTTAGCCAACACTTCCCTTTTGGCTCGGTATCCCCACAGTACCAGTAATTCTCGCTGCGTCATGGTTTCCCAATCTGCCACACAAAGCCCCGGGTCCGCGCCTGGGGCGCTGTGCTGCTCCAGATAGGACGCAGCTTGGTCAATCAACTCTTCCACCGATAACTGGCCATCTATTTGCGCACACATGGCACTGTTATGGGACGTATATGGTACATCCACATGAACAAACAGCTGGTGGCGGGAAATGAAGCTGCACTGGGCGGGCAACGTCTGCAAAAAGCTGTCCAACAGATGACCTGTTCCGGGCATATTCAACTCGTCCGTATCATCAAAGGAAATCAGATAGCGATTCATTGCTCCGCTCCTTCCCGCGGGGTCCGCATACCCTCGCCGCTCAAAATGGTGTCAATATCGTTTTCACTTAGAGAAATCCGAAAAAATGTCTTATAAACTATAAATGAGCAAAACTGTCGAAATGCACATAATCAAGCGACATAAGCAAGT
>ERZ1643251.751-NODE-751-length-42127-cov-17.297229_pt1 | contig 42127 bp, 37 predicted proteins | sample MGYA00579261_ERZ1643251 | MGnify/ENA primary metagenome ERZ1643251 (study PRJEB29033, sample SAMEA4952267) | chicken gut metagenome | biome: Broiler Chicken; feature: Gastrointestinal Tract; material: Caecum | place: Ireland | collected 2018 | study: Broiler... | reverse complement strand
AATAACAAATCAGTAGCGGATTTATCCGCTACAAAAGCGAAAATTTTCTATCGACTAAAGGCTGGTAGAAAATTTTCGCAGGCTAAATTGTTGACAGGCGCCTGCATGGGCGTCTGTTTTTATGCCTGAAAATATTTTTATAAAAATTACAAAAAATATTGACAAACAGAAGTTCATACTATACAATAATAACGAACAAAAATTTGCAAACGATTTAAATGTGGAGGTATAAGTATGATAGGAACTTTACACATAAAAAATATTGGTATAATTGATGAAATATCAGTAGACTTAAGTGAAGGATTTAATGTTATTACAGGGGAAACAGGTGCTGGTAAATCATTAATTATAGACTCATTAAATATTATTTCTGGAGGTAGATTTTCTAAAGAAATGATAAGAAGAGGGCAAGAATATTCTTTTATAGAATTAAACTTGTTTTGTCCAGACAATGAAAAAGCTATAGATGGAAGCATTATTGTTTCAAGAGAAATTAATATAAACGGTAAAAATTCTTGTAAAATAAATGGCAGATTAGTTACTGTAAATGAGCTTAAGGAATTTATGAGTAAAGTAATAGACATACATGGACAACATGAAAACCAACTTATACTAAACGAAAATGAGCATATAGAATATTTAGATGCATTTATTGAGGATAAAATACAAGAAAAAGAAGAGTATAAGAGTTTATATCAAAATTATAAATCTTTGCAAAAAGAGTTAAAAGAAAACTATGGAGACGACAAAGAAAAAGAAAGAAAGCTAGATTTACTAAGGTATGAGCTAAACGAAATAGATGCTGCAAATTTAAAAGTAGGAGAAGAAAAAGAGCTAGAAGAACAAAGCAAAATAATGCAAAACTCAGAAAAATTGCAAAATAGTTTAAATAACATAGATGTAGAACTAAACGAAAATGCAGTTACGGCAATCAGTAACAGTATTAGAAGCTTAGAAAAAATAGAAGATTGCGGAGAAGAATACCAAAATAAATTATCTGAATTAAAAGATGTTTACTATACAATTCAAGAATTAGCAAGAGATATATCATACATGAAAGAAGATATATATTTTGATGAAGAAGAAAGAAGTAATATAGAAAATAGACTAGATATAATTTATTCCCTAAAAAGAAAGTATGGAAATAGTATAGAAGAAATACTAGAATATAGAGACAAAATAGAAAAAGAAATAGACGAAATAGAAAATAAGGATGAATACAATAATAAGCTAAAAGAAAAGATAGAAAAAATAAGAAAAGAAATGCTTAAAATAGCAGAAAATATGCACAAAACAAGACAAACTTATGCAGAAAAATTAAGTGCATTAATAAACAAAGAATTAGAAGCGTTAGAAATGAAAAATGCAAAATTTAGTGTAAGTATAGAATTAAATAGCGAAGAAAAATTCAACTCAAATGGATTAGACAAAGTTACATTTTTAATTCAAACAAACGTAGGAGACGAGTTTAAGACTTTAACTAAGATTGCATCAGGTGGAGAAATGTCTAGAATTATGCTTGCAATAAAAACTGTACTATCAGATGTAGACAAAATTCCTGTTTTAGTATTTGACGAAATAGACACAGGAATAAGTGGAAAAGCAGCAAAAGCAGTAGGAGAGAAAATGAAGCTTATCGCTAAAAAACACCAGGTTATATGCATAACGCACTTAGCAACAATAGCTGCCAAAGGAGACAGTAACTACTATGTAAGCAAAAATGTTGTAAAACAAGCAACAGTAACAGATATACGCAAACTAAAAGAAAATGAAATAATAGAAGAAATAGCAAAAATGACAAATGGAGAAGTAACAGAAACATCTAAAAAACATGCTATGGAATTAAGACTTGCAAATGTTGGATAAAATGTGCCTTTCTTTCAAAAAAGCGTTTACAGATTTTAACTTATGGTATATAATAATTAACGTAAAAATGAATAAGGAGAGGTTGCTTTATGGAACAAAACGAAAATCAAGAAACAGAATTAAATATGAATCATTTAATGCAAGTAAGAAAGGAAAAATTAGATAACTTAATTGCAGAAGGCAAAAATCCATTTGAAATAACAAAATTTAATAGAACACATACAAGTGCAGATATAGAAAAACATTACGACGAGCTAGAAGGCAAAGATGTTACTGTAGCTGGAAGAATTATGTCTAAAAGAATTATGGGAAAGGCTTCTTTTTGTCATATTCAAGATGCAACAGGAAAAATTCAAAGTTATGTAAGTATAAATGACTTAGGAGAAGAAAGCTACAAACAATTTAAAGAAGATGATATAGGAGATATTATTGGAATTACAGGTTTTGTATTTAAAACAAAAACAGGAGAAATTTCTATACATGCAAAAGAAGTAACTTTGCTTACAAAATCTTTAAGACCATTACCAGAAAAATTCCACGGATTAAAAGACACAGACCTACGTTATCGCCAAAGATATGTAGATTTAATAGTTAATCCAGATGTAAAAGAAACTTTTGAAAAAAGAACAAAAATTATAAAAGAAATGAGAAGAATTCTTGACGAAAAAGGATATATGGAAGTAGAAACACCAATATTACAAACAATAGCTGGTGGAGCATCTGCTAAACCTTTTATAACACATCACAATAGCTTAGACATAGACATGTACTTAAGAGTTGCACCAGAGTTATATTTAAAGAGATTGATTGTTGGTGGATTTGATAAAGTATATGAAATTGGTAGAAACTTTAGAAACGAAGGTATGGACATAAAACACAATCCAGAATTCACAAACATGGAATTATATGCAGCATATGAAAATATGGAAGATATGATGGCAATAACAGAAGAGCTAATTTCTACAATTGCCAAAAATGTACTTGGAACAACAAAAATAACATACCAAGGTGTAGAAATAGACTTAACTCCATCTTGGAGAAGAGTTACAATGATAGACATCGTAAAAGAAAAAACAGGTGTCGACTTTAACGAAATAGAAACAGATGAACAAGCACAAGAAGCAGCAAGAAAAGCAGGAATAGAAATAGACCCAATAAAAACAACAAGAGGAGACATTTTAGCACAATTCTTTGATGAAAAAGTAGAAGAAACATTAATTCAACCAACAATAGTTTATAATTACCCAATAGAAAATTCTCCACTTGCTAAAAAGGTACCAGAAGACCCAAGAATGACACAAAGATTTGAGTTGTTTATTGGTGGTAGAGAATATGCAAACGCATTCTCAGAATTAAACGACCCAGTAGATCAATATGAAAGATTTTTAGCTCAAGTTAAAGCAAGAGAGGCTGGAGACGAAGAAGCAAACATGATGGATACAGATTTCGTAAATGCTTTGGAATATGGTTTGCCTCCAACAGGTGGACTTGGAATAGGTTTAGACAGATTAATTATGCTACTTACAGACGAAGCCTCAATAAGAGATATTTTACTATTCCCAACAATGAAGCCTTTGGACTAAAAAAGTAACAAATTATTAATGAGATGTAACAAATTAGTGACTATATTTAATAGAAAGAAAAGGTAAGATAAGAGGATATGGTTTTTAGTCCATATCCTCTATTTTTTCTTTTATTTTCTCGTATTTTGGAATAATCTCTTCTGGAGTTCCAGAATCTACTATTTTACCTTTTTCTATTACATAAATAGTATCCATGTCTTTTAAAGTAGATAGTCTATGTGCAATGCATATAATCGTTTGATTTTTGAAATATTTATGTATGTTTTTTGAATTTTAAATTCAGTATTATTGTCCAAACTGCTTGTAGCCTCATCAAATATAACAATTTTTGAATCTCTCAAAAATATTCTTGCTAAGGCAATTCTCTGTCTTCGTCCTCCTGAAAGCTTTATACCTCTTTCTCCTACAATAGTATTGTATTTATTTTCAAGACTTTCAATAAAATCATGAAGCTCAGCTTTTTTTGCGGCATGATAAATTTCTTCAGCTGTAGCGGTTGGCTTTGCTAGTTTTATATTGTCATAAATGCTTGAATGAAGTAATATTGTTTCTTGTGGTACATAAGTTAAATTGCCGTATAAGGAATTTGTGTTATAGTTTGATATATCTTTTCCATCAATTAAAATTCTACCTTTTTCTGGTGAATAAAATTTAAAAAGCAGATTTACCAATGTTGTTTTACCACTTCTACTAACTCCTATAATTCCTACCTTTTGTTTATCTTTAATAGTTAAATTAAAATTTTCAAACACATAGTTTTTATTATATCGAAAAGAGACATTCTCAAATGAGACATTTCCTGTGGTTATATCTATACTTTCCTTTTGATCATCTAGCACATTATTATCTTTATACAGTAACTCATAGCTATTCTTTAATTTAACCATAATTTCTCCAATGTGTATATAAGACCATGCAAATAAAGTGGATTTACTTTTTATAGATATCATAGCATTTAGGAAAAAAACAAGATTCCCCAATGTCATCACATTACTTCCATATAAATTAACTGCATACACCATTAAAATACCAAAAGTAATAACATATGCTACATTAGCCATGGCTCCATACGAAAACTCTCTCTTAGATGCTTTATTTCTAAATACATTTACTATCTGTTGCTTTAATTTTAATTTATGAGCAAAGCTTTCAGTAGCATTATATAGCTTTAGTGAAGAAAAATTTAAAATAGCATCATTTAATGTTCCACTATATTCTCTATCATATACTTCTGCTTTACTTATAAATGGTAAATAACTTTTATTAAAATAAATAATTCTTGTTATGATTATTCCAGAAAAAAGAACTGTCGCCACGATAAAAATATTCAAATTTATAGTATATAATACAATTAAGCTACTAACCATTGAAGTTAGCAATGATATAAATTCTGCAGTAATTTGGGTATTTAGCTCTGTTACTTGATTTGTTATTTGTGTGATAGCTGTTGCTATTTTCCATGTGTAGTTATCTGTAAAAAAGGAATGTTCTTTTTATTATATCAGTGAATATTAATATTGCAATAGGAATATTTATTATTTTTTTAACAATTTACATAAAATACATGTGCAGAAGATTTAACAAATTTGAATGAAATTGAGAAAATATAAATATTTAATATCAAATAATAATAAAAAGATAATGGCAAATAATTGAAAAATTTTCTAAATATGATATAATATATGCGAATCATTGTATATAAATTTTTTGGCAAGCTATAATAAGCATATTAATGAATAATTCAATCAAAATTTGGTATAACTTTAATAAAAAAGTAAGAAAGGAAAATGATTAGTGTATATAGATAAAAGATTCATATATATTATTTTAGCAATATTTGCTGCATATTCGGTAATAAATTTATTATCGAATCCAATGGCATTGCTAACATTATTATATAGCATACCAGGAGTGCTAATAGCAATAACATTCCATGAATATGCTCATGCATTCGCAGCAGACAAATTAGGAGATGATACTCCTAGATTGCAAGGAAGACTTAGTTTAAATCCTTTGGCACATTTAGACCCAATAGGTTCACTAATGTTGCTATTTGTAAGAATTGGTTGGGGAAAACCTGTGCAAATCAATCCAAGAAATTTTAATAGAACAATATCTATGTCAAAGGGAGAAGCAATAGTTTCTGCAGCAGGACCTATAATGAATTTTATATTAGCAATAATATTTTGCGTAATTTATTTTGTAATATATAAATTTGCAGGAACTTTTGTGGAAACACAAGTAGGAGGCATAGTGTTATCAATTATATTGTCAACAGTATTCATTAACTTGGGTTTAGGAGTTTTTAACCTAATACCAATACCACCATTAGATGGTTCTAAGATATTAAAAAACTTTCTACCATATAGGGCGAGAGCTTGGATGGAAAGTAACGAATATTTATTTTATATACTATTTTTAGTATTATGGGTTTTAGGAATATTAGGTAATATAATTTCGCCATTAATAACGTTATTAGGAAACTTACTAGTTAGTGGCATAGGTAGCTTATTTGGATTTTAAGCTAAAAATAATTATAAAATAGTTTAGTTATAGTAAGAATTAAATTGTTAAAATAAAAAGTAACAACAATAGAGAGGTAATAACAGATGAAAGATATATTAACTTTAGGAATTGAATCAAGTTGTGATGAGACTTCTGTTTCCATTGTAAAAAATGGAAGAGAAGTTCTTTCTAATGTTATAAATTCTCAAATAAAAATACACGAAAAATTTGGTGGGGTAGTACCAGAAATAGCATCAAGAAACCATGTTGAAGCCATTTCAGGAGTGACAAAAGAAGCACTAAAAGAAGCTGGAAAAGAGTTTAAAGATATAGATTTAGTTGCTTGTACTTATGGACCAGGACTAGTTGGAGCTTTATTAGTAGGTGTAGCATATGGCAAAGCTTTAGCGTATGCACTAAATAAACCGCTAATTGGAACAAACCATATAAAAGGCCATATAGCAGCGAATTATATATCACATCCAGAACTAAAACCGCCATTTTTATGCTTAATAATTTCAGGTGGACATACTCATTTAGTACATATAAAAGATTATAATGACTTTGAAATACTAGGAAAAACTAGAGATGACGCCATAGGAGAAGCTTTTGATAAAGTTGCAAGAGTAATAGGATTAGGATATCCGGGTGGTCCTAAAGTCGATAAGCTCGCAAAAGAGGGCGAGCCGAACATAGAACTTCCAAAAACACATTTAGATAATTTGGACTTTAGCTTTAGCGGAATAAAAACAGCAGTTATAAATTTACACCATAAAAATCCAGAAATAAACAAAGCAGACTTAAGTGCAAGTTTTGAGAAAACAGTTACAGAAATATTAGTTCAAAATGCATTAAAAGCTGCAAAAAGTTTAAATATTTCAATAATTGCTTTAGCAGGAGGAGTTTCTGCTAATTCATATATTAGAAGTGAATTTTTAAAATTAGAAAAAACAAATAATTTAAAAATATATTATCCAGATCCAATATTGTGTACTGACAATGCTGCAATGATAGCTTCAGCTGGATATTATAGTTATATTTCAGGAGAAAAATCTGACTTAACACTAAATGCAATACCTAATTTAAAAATTTCATAAAAACATAAATATTATTAAAAATTATTTTAATTTATATATAATATCTCTATTAGCTTATAAAAATATAAAGATTAAAGTAAAAAATAAGATTATAAAATTGAAATTCTTAAATAATTATTTAATGATTATTTAAGAATATATTAATCAAACATGTTAATGAAAATAAATGACTAGTAAAAATATAATATAATTGGGGGAAAATAAGTGTCAATATACACAATAGGAGATTTACATCTGTCATTCAGCCAGGATAAGCCTATGAATATATTTGGTGACAACTGGAATGGACATGCAGATAAAATAAGAAAAAACTGGATAGAAAAAGTAAATGAAAAAGACTATGTAATATTGCCAGGAGATTTTTCTTGGGCAATGTATTTAAAAGACACTTATAAAGATTTTGAGTATTTAGAAAATTTACCAGGAAACAAGATATTATTAAAAGGAAACCATGATTATTGGTGGGGCGGACTTAGCAAAATGAATGAATACATAAAGGAAAACAATTTTAATAATATAAATTTCTTATACAATAATAGCTATTTAGTAGAAGACACGATAATATCAGGAACAAGAGGCTGGAATTTAACAGATTCAGAGGAAAATGAGAAAATGCTAAATAGAGAATGCATTAGATTAAAGTTATCTTTAGATGATGGAATTAATAAATTCGGAAAAGACAAAGAAATTATAGTGTTTATGCATTATCCACCAATTAGTAAGGCAGGAATAAGTAATGGATATACAAGAAAGTATATTGAAATAATGAAAGAATATGGTGTAAAAAAATGTTATTATGGACATTTACATGGTACATCGCATAGTGAAGCAATAGAGGGAAATATTGATGGAATAGAGTTTTACTTAGTAAGTTCAGATTATTTAAATTTTAATTTAGTAAAGGTAAAGTGTTAATAATAAAAACGAGACTAAATTACGGTTTATAAAGAAAATTAGAGTTTATAAAAAAATTAACTGTAAATAGAATTGTAAATAAGAGAAAGGACTTGAGATTATGGACAAAACACATACATTAGAGAATAAGTTTAACCCAAAAGATTTTGAAGATAGAATTTATAAAAATTGGGAAGAAAATGAATATTTTAAACCATCAGAAGATAAAAGCAAAAAGCCTTATACTATAGTAATACCACCACCTAATATTACAGGAAAATTGCATATGGGACATGCTTTAGACGAAACTATACAAGACTTATTAATAAGATATAAAAGAATGCAAGGATATAATGCTTTATGGGTTCCTGGTACAGACCATGCAGCAATTGCTACAGAAGCTAAAGTGGTAGCAAAATTAAAAGAAGAAGGAATTAATAAAGAAGATTTAGGAAGAGAAGAATTCTTAAAAAGAGCATGGGAATGGAAAAAGGAATATGGTGGTATAATAATTAACCAAATAAAGAAATTGGGATGTTCTTGTGACTGGGATAGAGAAAGATTTACAATGGATGAAGGACTATCTAATGCAGTAAAGCACGTATTTGTAGACTTATATAATAAAGGTTTAATCTACAAAGGCAAAAAAATGATAAATTGGTGCCCATATTGTAAAACATCTATTTCAGATGCAGAGGTTGAATATGAGGAAGAACCAACACATTTATGGTATATTAGGTATCAAGTAAAAGGCGAAGAAAATAGATATGTTGTTGTTGCAACAACTAGACCAGAAACAATGCTTGGAGATACAGGAGTAGCAGTACATCCAGCAGATGAAAGATATAAAGATTTAGTTGGAAAAACAGTAATACTTCCAATTATGAATAAAGAGATTCCAGTTGTAGCAGACGAATTTGTTGAAAAAGAATTTGGAACAGGAGCTGTAAAACTTACACCTGCACATGATCCTAACGACTATGAGTCTGGAGAAAGACACGGACTAGAAGTTGTAGAAGTATTTGACGAAAGCGGAAAGATGAATGACTTAGTTCCTGAATATGCAGGCATGGATTTATATGAGGCAAGAGATAAAATAGTTGAAAAGCTAAAAGAAATTGGAGCTTTAGTAAAAATTGAAGATTATACACATAATGTAGGAAAATGTTACAGATGTCATCACAGAATAGAGCCAAAAATATCAGAGCAATGGTTTGTAAAAATGGAACCATTGGCAAAGCCTGCAATAGATGCAGTTAGAAATGGTGATGTTAAATTTATTCCAGAAAGATTTGATAAAACATATTTCAATTGGATGGAAAACATTAGAGACTGGTGTATATCTAGACAATTATGGTGGGGACATAGAATACCTGCATATTATTGTCAAGATTGTGGGAATATGCAAGTTTCTGAAGATGAAGTTACAAAATGTAATAAATGTGGAAGCACAAATATAGAGCAAGATGACGAAACACTAGACACATGGTTTAGCTCAGCATTATGGCCATTTTCTACATTGGGTTGGCCAGAGCAAACAGAAGACTTTAAATATTTCTATCCAACAGACACATTAGTTACAGGATATGATATTATATTCTTCTGGGTTGCAAGAATGATATTCTCTGCTATAGAGCACACTGGACAAGTTCCATTTAAAAATGTATTTATACATGGAATAGTAAGAGACTCACAAGGAAGAAAAATGTCTAAAAGCCTTGGAAATGGAATAGACCCAATAGAGATAATAGATAAATATGGTACAGATGCATTGAGATTTTCTTTAATACTAGGAATTTCACCTGGAAATGATATAAGATATATGCCAGAGAAACTAGAATCTGCATCAAACTTTGCTAATAAGTTATGGAATGCTTCAAAATTTGTTTTAGGAAACTTAGAAGATTACGCAGAAGTAGAATTTAAAGATATAGAAAATACATTAACATATGCCGATAAATGGATTTTATCAAAATTAAATAAATTAGTAGCAGAAATTACTAACAATATAGACAGCTTTGAAATAGGAGTATTTGCTCAAAAAATATATGACTTCATTTGGAATGAATTTTGTGACTGGTATATAGAGATGGCAAAACCTAGACTATATAATGAAGAAGATACGACAAAAAAAGCTGTTCAATATACTTTAAATAAAGTTTTATCAGATAGCTTAAAATTGTTACATCCAATAATGCCATTCATAACAGAAGAAATATATACAAAACTATATAACAACGACCAAAGCATTATGATATCTAAATGGCCAGAATATAATGAAAAGCTAAGTTATGGAAAAGAAGAAAAAGATGTAGAAGAATTAAAAAATATAATAACAGGAATAAGAAATATAAGAGTACAAAGAAATGTACATCCTTCTAAAAAATCTAAATTAATATTTGTAACAACAGAATTAAAAGATGCTATTGAAAATTCAGAGCCATGGATATTAAAATTAGGATTTGGTAATGAAATAATTATAAAAGATAGCAAAGAAGATATACCACAAAATGCTATGTCTGTATTAGCAAATGGTGCTGAATTATATATACCATTTGAAGAACTTGTTGATATAGCAGAGGAGAAAGAAAGATTAGAAAAAGAAAAGGAAAGACTAGAAAGCGAAATACAAAGATCTACAAAAATGTTAAGTAATCCTGGTTTTGTAAATAAAGCACCAGCGGAAAAAGTACAAGAAGAAAAAGACAAAAAAGCAAAATACGAAGATATGCTTGCATCAGTTAAAAATAGACTTGAAGAAATTGTGGACCAGATCTTAATTTCCTAAAATAAGAAATTAGGGGCAGATCATATAAGGTTATATTATAAAATAATAATCTTATTGATCTGCTTCTTTTGTTTGAAATTAAAATATGAAATTATAAATATAAATATTGTAGACAGACTAAATAAGATACTCATTCTTGTTTAATCTGTTTTTTTGGCTATTTAACAGCTTAAGAGTAAGAGTATAAACTAAAATCATGCTATATAAATAAATAATGACCTGTCCCTAATTTCCCGATTTGGGAAAAAATGACCTGTCCCCAATTTCCAAAACTCGAAAAGTGTCGACAACTTCTATGTTTTCGTCAAAACTTCTTATTTTTTGCTATAGGAAAAATATGGAAAAAGAATTATAATACATAAAGAAAAGAAAGGGGGATAATTTTGAAAAGTGAATATAAAGATTTGGACAAGCTATTGATTTTAAAGATAACGGAAGAAATTGATCACCATACTACAGAAAAAATAAGGAGGAAAATGGATAATGAAATTACAAGATATATGCCTAGAAAAGTTTTATTTGATTTTAATGAAGTTTCTTTTATGGACAGTGCAGGAATAGGGTTAATTATAGGAAGGTATAAGGTTGCAAAGTTATTTGGAGGAGATGTGGAAATAGTAAATGCTAGACCTTCAGTTAAAAAAGTTCTAGAGATGAGTGGAATTACAAGAATAATAAAAATTAGTGATGATAGAAAAGTATGCTAGAAGGAGGAAAACATGAAAGGTTTATATGATAATGAAATGAAATTGGAATTTTTAAGCAAATCAAGCAATGAAGCTTTTGCTCGTATAACTGTTGCAGCTTTTGCTTCTCAACTTGATCCTACAATTGAAGAAATTTCAGACATTAAAACTGCCGTTTCAGAGGCAGTTACTAATTGTATTATTCATGCATATGAAGATACAGACGGAATTGTAAAAATTGTTACTAGATTAATTGGAAATATGGTTGAAATAGAGATTTCGGATAATGGTAAAGGAATTGAAAATATAGAACTTGCAAGACGCCCTCTTTACACAACCAAAGCAAATTTAGAAAGATCTGGAATGGGATTTACAATAATGGAAAGCTTTATGGATGAAGTGGAAATTAGTTCAGTTGTTGGAATTGGTACTAAAATTATAATGAAAAAGAAAATAAAAAAATCAGAAAATACTAACGCTATAGATAATGAAATATGTTCAAAAACAACAGTATAAAAGCAAACAAAGTAGATTACACCACGTTATTAGTTTAGCTTAATTCAGCACATTATAAAAATTTTAACATAATAGACATATTTTATATAGCAGGAGGTATTTTGGTGGATAATGAAGAAGATTTTAATAATAACATTGAAGATATTCTTAAAGCCCAAAATGGTGACGAAGCTATAATGGAAAAATTAATTAATGAAAACAAAGGGCTCATTTGGAGTATTGTTCGTAGATTTAAAGATAGAGGGGTGGAAATAGATGATTTATATCAAATTGGAGTGCTAGGTTTTATAAAAAGCATAAAAAAATTTGATACTACATTTGATGTAAAGTTAAGTACATATGCTGTTCCATACATAATGGGAGAAATAAAAAGACATATAAGAGATGATGGACCTATAAAAGTAAGCAGAAGCATAAAAGACTTAGGTAGAAAAGTTATGGAACTGCAAAAAGAATACCTAAAAAAGACTGGACAAGATATTAGCATAACACAAGTTGCAAAAAAGCTAAATGTGTCAAAAGAAGAAGTGGCTTTGGCATTAGACAGTTTTAATCCTGTTGAATCAATATATAATAGTACATCAGAACAAGACGATGGATTAACTTTATTAGATACTATAAGTAGTAATATAGATGAACAAACTGAAATCGTTAATAAATTGTCTCTAAAGCAATTAATAGATAATTTGGATAACGAAGAAAAGCAGATAATTTTATTGAGATATTTTAAAGGAAAGACACAAACAGAAGTGGCAAAAATATTAAAAACTTCACAAGTACAAATTTCTAGAATAGAGAAAAAAGTTCTAGAAAGAATGAAAGTAAAATTATTAGTATGAACTTATGATTTTTATATACATTAAAATTAAATAAAACAATAAATAATAAATAATAAAATATTAAAATCTAATAATAAAAATATAAGATATAAATATAAAAAACATTTAAAATAACTCTTACAAGTTTATAGGTAGAACTTAAAAACCTAAATATATTTACGAGGAAGTAATCGGTATAAAAAACTGATTATATAGATATAGATGAGAAAAATTTTATTATATTTAGTTGTATTTGTGCTTATTTGCTTCTTTTTGCCTGTTATTTTTACACCGAAAAGCAAAAATGTTGCAAAAACAATAGAAAATATAGAGCAAAATGTAAATCAAAATACAAGTGAAAACACAGAATCTACTTATGATTACAAAAATTATAAAGAAATTACTCTATATCATACAGAAACTAAAGAAACAGAAAAAATACCATTAGATGAATATTTATATGGAGTAGTATCTGCAGAAATGCCAGCAAGTTTTGAAGAAGAAGCACTGAAAGCTCAAGCTGTTGTGGCGAGAACTTATACTTTATATAAAATTCAAAATAGCAATCGGAAAACATAAAGGAGATAATGCAGATATATGTGATAGTGCTTCTTGTTGTCAAGCTTGGATTTCAAAAGAGGATAGATTTGCAAAATGGAATGAAGATGAAAGAGAAACTAATTGGAATAAGATTGTAAATGCGGTAAATAATACTCAAGGTAAAATTATTACTTATGAAGGAAAAGTAATAAATGCGTTTTTTCATTCAAATAGCGGAGGAAAAACAGAAACTCCTATAAATGTATGGGGAGGAAGTAATTACCCGTATTTACAGGCTGTACAAACAGATGGAGAAGACGCTTATAGCCAATACAAGTCAGAAGTCACCATAAGTAAAGATGAATTTACGAAAAAAATAAAAGAAGAGCATAACGACTTTGAAATAGACTTTTCGAAGGAAGATTGTATAAAAATAAAGGAATACACCGAAGGAAATAGAGTAAAAACAATACAAATTGGAAACTTAGAATTAACAGGAGTGGAGGTTAGAAACATATTTTCATTAAGGTCTGCAAATTTTACATTTTCTATAGATGGAGATAATATAAAATTTGAAGTAATTGGTTATGGTCATGGAGTAGGAATGAGCCAAACAGGTGCAGACAGCCTAGCAAAACAAGGAAAGAGCTATGAAGAAATAATAAAACATTATTATACAGGAGTAGAAATAGTAGATATGTAATATTTTTTTGTATATTTTTCTAAAATTAGTAAATAATTATATTAACTAATTTTTAAGGAGGAAATATTTTATGATGAGAAGAGATATGAGAAGAAATCAAAATGATGACAATTTTGATACAAAAAAAATATTATATATAACAGGGGCTATTTTATTACTTGCTATAATAATATTTGCAGTAGTTTTTTATATGTATAATAAACAATGGAATGAAGATTATCAGGAGATAGGACAGATAAATTCAATAGCACAAGACTATGAAGAAACTAGTAGCTCATTTGGAAAAACAGTAAATGAATCACAAAATGAAATGATAGAAAATAATACTGAAAAAATAGCAGTTAACACAAGTAAAATAGAAAATGAGATAAATAGTACTAAAAATGAAGAAACAAATAGTATAAGCAGTAGCAATTCAACTAGTACAAGTAATACAAATAGCAATACAGAAAAAGATAATGCTAGTTCGGATAGCAATGATAAAACTAACACAGAAAATAAATCAGAAAGTGAATCTACAGAAAAAAGTAAAGAAGAAGCGAATAAAGAAAAAGAAGAAGCTAAAAACCCAGTATTCCAAATGCCTGTAGAGGGTGAAATAATAAAGAAATTTGCAAAAACAAATTTAGTATATTCAAATACACTTGGAGAATGGGTAACACATAATGGAATAGATATAAAGGCAGATAAAACAACAGTAGTAAAAGCTGCTGAAGAAGGTACTATAAAATCAATAAAAAATGATCCTAGATATGGTTTAACAATAGTAATAGACCATTCAAATGATTATAGTACAGTATATTCAAACTTACTATCAGCAGAGTTTGTAGTAGTAGGAGAAAAAGTAGAAAAAGGACAAACAATAGGAACAGTTGGAAACACTGCCACATTTGAAATTGCCGATGACCCACACCTTCATTTCGAAATATTACACAATTCTGAAAACCTAGACCCAGAGCTATATTTTAAATAAATTTGGAAATTAGGGACAGGTCCAAACTTCCCGATTTGGGAAATTGGGGACAGGTCAGCAATAATTAGTAGAAATTGGGACCAGATCTAAATTTTCTAAAATAAGAAAATAGGTGCAGATCATGTAAGATTATATTACAAAAATCTTATATGGTCTGTTGTTTTTTTGCCATATTTTTGGCTATATAATTAAAATTTTAAAATTGCTACAATTTTATAAAATTTTATAATAAAAAAATAATACACATATAATTAAACCTTTTACATATATTTATAGAAATAAATTAATTAACAAATAAAAGCAAAGAGGGGATTATATGAGTGTTTCAAATGATATAAAAGAAGAAAGAATGGCAAAGAATAAAGATAATATATTACAAAGTAATAATGATAATTTAAAAACTAATATTATAAGGATTATTAAGGGAAGTTTACTTTCAATTATTGTTTCTGTAATATTTTTAATCATATTTGCAGTATTACTTACTTATACAAATTTATCCGAAAATACTATAACACCTGTTGTTTTAGCTATAGTAGGACTTAGTATTCTAATGGGGAGTTACCTAAGTACTAGGAAAATAGAGCAAAATGGAATTTTAAATGGAGCAATAGTGGGTGTTATATACATGCTAATTTTATATATAGCATCTAGTGTGATTTTTATGGATTTTTCACTACGTGTAAGTTCTATAATAATGATAGGATGTGGATTAATAGCTGGAATAATTGGAGGAATAATTGGCGTTAACGTAAAAAAATAATCGTACGAAAAATATTTTGAAATTTAGCTTTAAAGGGATAAAATTTAGATAAAAAATATGTCAAATTGCACAACAAAAATATTCGAAAATTACATTTAAAATGCGGCAAAAAATATTACAAAAAATTTGCAAAAAATGTTTACTTTTGTAAAAAAATTGTATACAATATTTCATAGAAGTGTAAAAACGAAGGAAAAATATGGAAAGGGGCTTACCATAGATGAAAATTTTAATGTTAACATGGGAATATCCACCAAGAATAGTAGGTGGAATAGCTAGAGTAGTGCATGATTTGTCAAAAAGATTAATAAAGGATGGACATGAAGTTACAGTAATTACTTATAGAGACGGAAATGTACCTGAATATGAAAACGACAAGGGTGTTGAAGTATATAGAGTTGATAACTATATGATACACCCAAATAATTTTATAGATTGGATTATGCAACTTAATTTTAATATGATATCAAAAGCCACAGAAGTAATAAACAAAGAGGGAGGCTTTGACGTTATCCATGCACACGATTGGCTTGTTACATATGCAGCTAAATCATTAAAGCAATCTTTTAATTTGCCTATGGTAGCTACAATACATGCAACAGAATCAGGTAGAAATTCAGGAATTCATGATGAGACACAAAGATATATAAATGACACAGAATGGCTTTTAACATATGAAGCTACAGAAGTAATTGTTAATAGTAACTATATGAAAGGTCAAGTACAAGGATTATTTGGACTTCCTTTTGATAAAATTAGTGTAATACCAAATGGAATAAATTTAAATAATTTTAATGGTGTTGAAAGAGACTACGACTTTAGAAGAAGATTTGCTATGGACAATGAAAAAATAATTCTTTATGTTGGAAGACTTGTATATGAAAAAGGTGTACAACACTTAATTTCAGCAATGCCAAAAATATTGGATCATTATCATGACTCAAAACTAGTAATTGCAGGAAAAGGTGGAATGCTAGATGAATTACAGGCTCAAGTTAATTCCATGGGACTTTCTAATAAAGTGTATTTTACAGGATACTTAAATCAAAAAGAAGTTCAAAAAATGTATAAATGTGCCGATGTAGCAGTATTTCCAAGTACTTATGAGCCATTTGGAATTGTTGCTTTAGAGGCGATGTTAGCAGGAGTTCCTACAGTTGTTTCAGATATTGGCGGACTAAATGAAATTGTAGAACATGGAGTTAATGGAATGAAAAGCTATGCCGGTAATCCAAATTCTATAGCAGATTCAGTATTAAGTTTGCTATTTGATCAACAACTTGCAATGAATGTTACGAAAAATGCAAAAAATAAAGTGAAAAATGAATTTAACTGGCAAAAAATTGCCCAAGATACACACTATATTTATGAATTGGCTATTTCTAAGACAATGGCACAAAGACAAGCAGAACAATTAGAACAAGAAAAGGCTAAGAAAACAAGCAAAGCACGTAATACAGATAATGAAGTAATAAACTTATTAAAATTCAGAAAAAGACATGCATATGCATAAGGAGAGAAAGATATGAACGTTTATGATACAGCAAACAGACTAGCAAGTGAAATTCGTAATTCAGACGAATATAAAGAATATAAGAAAGCAAAAGATGAAATTATGAGTAATACAGAAACGAAAAACAAAGTAAGTGATTTCGAAAAATTAAGATATGATGTTCAATTATTAGAATATCAAGGTAAAGGAGAAAGTGAAGAAAAAAATAAAAAGTTGCAAGAGATGTACACAATGCTTGTGCAAGATAAAAAAATAAAAGAATATTTTGATTTAGAAGTTAAGTTTAATATTATGATAGCAGATGTAAATAAAATAATAGCAGAATCTATAAAGGATGTATTGTAATGGAATATATAATAACAAGTATTATATTGCTTATAATAGCGATTATTGTAAAATTCGCATTAAATATAAAAGTAAAGGACATAAAAAAATTAAAAGAATTAGCATTTAACAAAGAGAAAAATTCTATTGTAGATAAATTGCCAGAAAACGAAGAAATTGCAACAACAATTTTAAAAAATCTAAAAAATAACCATACAAAAGTAAAGAAAAGTGACAATCCAAAAGACACAACAAGTGTATATGTTGTGTTAACAGATAGCATTATAATTGCTAACATTAAAAATACTTTTACCAGAGTACAAACAGTTGCACATGAATGTATACACTCTATACAAGATAAAGCAATGTTATGGTTTAACTTTATATATACAAATTTATACAATCTATTTTTTGTTGCATTAATTGTCTTAAAATTATTTAATGTGATAAATAGTATGGTATGGTTAGTATCCCTTATTGGGGCAGGTGTTATATATTATGTAATACGTGCTTATTTAGAAAATGATGCAATGATAAAAGCAAAATATGTAGCAAAAGAATATATGGAAAAGAGCAGTTTACTTACAGATAAAGAGATAGAAGAGATTACTGCCAGATATGATGATATAAATACGATTGGCGTAAAAATGTATTTATATAGATTGCTGTTAGAAGTTTTAGTAAGAACATTTATCTTTAGTATTATATGTATTTTTTAAGCAAAACTTAAATATGATTAAAATTATTTTTATTTAATAATAAGATATAAATTTAGGCATTATAGAAATGAAGTCTCTACATATAGAGGCTTTATTTTTTTATAAGCTGATTTTATAATTATGTTAAATAAGAAAAGTAGGCTCCGTGATTTGAAATCAACATAAAAAAGTGATATAATATTTACATAATTCTGATTTGTATATGAAATAAATATTTTGTATGAACAGAAAATAAGTAAAAAGGGAGGATTAAAGTTATTTAAATCGAAGAAAAATACCAAAACAATTTGATATAAGAGGGATTAGCAGATTAAAAGACTAATAGTAAAAAACAGACAAGAAGGAGACAAAGAAAATGAATACAATACGCCTTAAAGTAAAGGAAAAACAGAATGTATATTTGCCTAGACTTCTTAATGAGATGGGAAATTTACCTTTTAGAATGCGGTTTGATGTAGGGACTCAGACCATTACTGTGGAAAATACCAGTGAGCAGTTAATTGCAACTGCTTTGGATTTAGTAAGAAAATATTATGAAATTGTGGAGATCGAGACCGATAACCAGCAGGAACTTTCGCTAAGCGGAAATAATGCATGTCTTGAAGACAGTATTAACAAAGTGTGGAAAGCTTCGCACTGGGCGATGTACCAAAAGTGCATATCGGAATATGCTATTAGAGCGATTATAGAAGACACAGCTTATCTCATTTCTAAGAGATATAGCAAAAAAGATTGTGTATCAGTAAAACCTGGTGATATTGTAAGAATTCATTATGGGCAGAATTTGCAGGGAGAGGTTAGCGGAAAATATACACGAGCCGTTATTTGCAAAGTGGACTCGACAGAGACTGTTGTTTATGTCGTTCCAATTGTTTCAAACTTGAAAGATATAAAAATTTATATGGAATTTGATGCCAAAAATGATATTGAAACACCAAGACAAGAAAGCTTAAAGGGCTACGTTATTTTTGAAAAAGGTAGATATCTTTATGCTGGCAGAATAATAAAAAAAGTAGGAACGCTAAAAAGAGAGTATTTTGATGAAGTATTGCGTAAACTCCTGATGGCATTTGACTTTACAGAAAATGATCTAAGCACATCAAAAGCTGTGGCATCGTATAAGCAGCACAGTGGAGAAGAATCACCACGTTTTAAATCAAGAGGATATGCGCTATCATGGCTGAATGAAGCGTTTGGTGCAAGATTGGAAGAGATAAAAGCCTGCGAAAGTATGGAAGAAAAAGTTAACCTGTTTTTACAAATCGTAGAATTTTCTGACGTAAGCGAATATCTCAAATGTGCCTTTTTAATGGCATGTGAAACTAAAAAAATTACTTATAACGACGTACTACCTAAAGTAATAGAAGTTTATCCTGATGCCGATATTCAAAAGCTAAGAGAGGAATTCCAAGAATATTTGAAAGAATGGAAAAAAGGGCATGAAGGACTGAGACTGAACCAGGTAGTTAAAAAAGTTTCTATTACAGCTTTTTGGAAACTGTTTGTTAAGTATGCAAATCTCTAAAGAATAACAAATCCAAACAAAAACTTGGCTGTGCAGCGGAGCATTTCCGTTGCACAGTTTTTTTAGAAAAATACAAAAATCCGTTTACGTTAATAGAACTTAATGATATAATTTAGAAAGTACGAAAACATAACAAAAGAGTATAAAAAATGTGAGGCATTTTACAGAGTTAGACAAATCTAGACTGAATGACTTCTAGAGTTAGTATTAATTATATAAAATATATATTATACGAGGAGGTAAAATTATGGAGTGGTTAAATAGTGTTTCAGAGGATATAATTCCTACTAATATAACAAATAAAGAAGAAAAATTAGAGGTCGCTAGAAAAGTAGCAAAGAAGGTGCAAGATGGAGATGTAATTGGTTTTGGATCAGGTTCTACCTCTTATTTAGCTGCCATAGAAATTGCAAATAGAGTAGAAAAAGAAAATTTGCATATTTTAGCAATACCAACATCATATGAAATGAATGCATTATGTCAAGATTTAAAAATACCAACAGCTAGTATATTAGCACATAAGCCAGACTGGGGATTTGACGGAGCAGATAAGGTAAATAAACAAAATTGGCTTATAAAAGGCAGAGGTGCAGCGATGCTTAAAGAAAAACTAAATATGGTTAATGCAGGTATAACATACATTTTAGTAGACAAGAGCAAAATTGTAGATGAATTTGACTTTAATGATAGTGATAATGATTTAACTATACCAATAGAAGTACTTCCTCAAGCCGTTAACAGTGTAAAAGAAGCTTTAGAAGACTTAGGGGCAGAAAGAACAATTTTAAGAAAAGCTGAAAAGAAAGATGGACCAGTTATTACTGAAAATGGAAATGTAATATTAGATACAAAATTTATTAATATATATGAAGGATTAGAAGAAGATATAAAATCAATAGTAGGTGTTGTAGAGAGTGGACTATTTATGGACTACAGTGTAGAAATAATAAAACCAGAGGATAAGAAAGATTAAAGTTTAAACAAAACATGTAACTACAAAAATAAACTATTATAAAAATAAGTAGTTAGAAAAAGTGTAAATATATTTACAGTTTAGCAAATTTAGCAAATAGAACCTTATAGAAGTAAGAAAATTGTTTAACAACAAAATATAAGCAGGAGGAGTTATGGACGAAGAAAGAATTGTAAGTCCAGAGCTAGAAAATAGCACGGAAGAAAGAATGGAAAATTCTTTAAGACCAAAAACTTTAGCAGAATATATTGGACAAACAAAAGTAAAAGAAAACATGAAAATATATATAGAAGCTGCGAAAAAGAGAAAAGAGCCATTAGACCATGTTTTGCTATATGGACCACCAGGGCTTGGAAAAACTACGCTTGCAAATATTATTGCAAATGAAATGAACTCAAACATAAAAATTACTTCAGGACCTGCAATAGAGAAACCCGGAGATTTAGCAGCTTTATTAACTAATTTAAATGAATTTGATGTTTTATTTATAGATGAAATTCATAGAATAAATAAAAGTGTAGAAGAAATTTTGTATCCTGCAATGGAAGATTATACATTGGATATTGTAATAGGAAAAGGTGCAAGTGCTAGAGCAATAAGGTTAGACTTACCTAAATTTACCTTAATTGGTGCCACTACAAGAGCGGGATCTCTTACAACACCATTAAGAGACAGATTTGGTATAGTAGATAGACTAGAGCTATACAATATAGAAGATTTAAAAACAATTATAAAAAGGTCAGCAGGAATATTAAATATAGAAATAGATGAAAGTGCTGCAACAGAGATTGCTAGACGTTCAAGAGGTACACCAAGAATAGCAAATAGACTATTAAAAAGAGTAAGAGATTATGCGGCAGTTTTAGGCAATGGAGATGTTAATTTAGAAATAGCAAAAATTGCACTAAACAAATTAGAAATAGATGATATGGGACTTGACCAAATTGATAGAAAAATATTAGAAGCTTTAATACACACATATCAAGGAAGAGCAGTTGGAATAGATACAATTGCAGTAACAATAGGAGAAGAACCAGAAACAATAGAAGATGTATATGAGCCATATTTAGTTCAAGTTGGTTTCATATCACGTACCCCAAAAGGAAGAATTGCACTTCCAGCAGCATATGAACACTTAGGAGTAAAATACGGAGAATAATTAATGGATAATAAGAATGAAAAAATAGGAAAGAAATCAAATAAAAAAAAAGAAACAAGAATGGAAGCTAGATTATATAGAAATTACGCTTTAATAGGATTATTTATTCTTGCTAGTATTTCTTTAATGCTATTTATAAATTATATCCAAAATATTTTAAATGTCAGCAGGGATGCAAGCGGAATAACAATATTTATAATTATTTCTATAATGTTTTTATTATATGGGTTGATACTTAAGAAGCATAAAGAGATATTTAAAAATAATAAAGTATTAGTTTGTTTAATAATTTTAGTATCAATTATATTTGCACTAATAATACCAACAACTAGTAGAGATGTATACTCATATATTGCAAATGGATGGACAGGTGTGCATTACAAGGAAAATCCATATGAAGTAACAGTAAATGATGTTCAAGAAAAATATAATACAAATGATGAAATGTTTAGTAAAATGGCACCAGTTTGGAAAAGTGAACCTGTTACTTATGGACCAATTTGGAGCTTAGGAATTAGCGGTATTTTAGCATATTTATCATTTGGAAGTACAAGCCTTGCTACTATTTTATTTAAAATTGCTGCCGTGGTTGTTCATTTAGCATGTTGCTTTTTAATATGGAAAATAACCAAAAAGAAAATTTGGTGTGTAGTATATGGACTAAATCCATTTACATTATTTGAAGCTTTAACAGATGTTCAAAATGATTTATATATAGTTTTATTTATATTATTAGCCATTTATTTTGCAGTAAAAAAGAAAAACTTATTTTTAGTTGTACTATCAATAGCTATAGGAACATTAATAAAATATATTGCGCTATTAGCACTCCCATTTATTGTCTTATATATATTAAAAGAAAAAAGTATAAAACAGAAATTTATATATGGATTTATGGCTTTACTAGAATTTTTGGCTATAGTTATAGGATACTATGTCTTATGCTTTGGAAACTTAGAAGCATTTGCAAATCCATGGATACAACAAACAAAATACAATAGTTCACTAATGTATATAATTTATGCTTTGAGTGACAAAAATATGGACTTACTAGCTGTTTTGGAAAAAGCAATTTTGGTAATATTTGTAATAGCCTATGCTATAGCTACATTTAAACTAATATTTAGACCAGATAAAACATTTAATAAAACTATGAGAAAATATTATATTTTTATAACAATTTTCACATTGGTTGTAATGACTAATTTTAATAGGTGGTATTTATTGTGGCTATTTCCAACAATATTTTTAATAAGAGGAAAACAAGTTAAACTTTTACTATATTTTTCATATGCTACACTTGCTAGTATTTTCTTTACATTTTATGTTATTGAAATTGAACAAATGGGAAATTTGTATATTGCCTTGTTTATATTGTTAACTCTAATATTAGTTGTAATAGATAGAACAAAGGCCAATGTAAAATCAATAGGAAATAAAAAAATTATAAAGAATACATAGAAAGATATAAAAGAATTTAAAGGACGAAATTCATAAAAATATTATTAATAATAAAATAGTACAGATAGGAGAAAGAAAATGAAACTTTTATTACATACTTGTTGTGCACCATGTAGTGTATACTGTATAGATGAATTAAGAAAAGAAGAAATAGAACCAACTGTATATTGGTATAATCCAAACATTCACCCATACATGGAATATAAAGCAAGAAGAGACTGTTTAAAAGAATACACCAAAAGTATAAATGTAGAAGCCATATTTCATGAAGATTATGGGTTAGATGAGTTCTGTAAAGAGGCAGTAAAAGACTTAAAAAATAGATGTACTAATTATTGTTACCCTGTTAGAATACAGCAAACATGCAAATATGCAAAAGAGAATGGATACGATACTGTATCAACAACATTACTTTATAGCATATATCAAAATCATGAATTTATAAAAAAATACATGGAAGAAACATGCAATAAATATGGTTTAAACTTTTTATATAAAGATTTTAGAGTAGGATTTTGGGAGGGACATCAAAAGGCACATGACTTAGGGCTATACATGCAAAAATACTGCGGCTGTGTATTTAGTGAGGAAGATAGATATTCTAAAAAGATAAAGAAGGATAAAGAAAATCAAATTTAAAAAATGTATTATTTACAAAGAATGTAAGTGATGGTATGTATTAAAAGATAATGTAAATGAATTTATAAATGAGTTGAAAAATAGGAATATTAATACTATAATGTATGTACGATATCAACCGCAATGGTGGTTTTAAGACTAATTGGAATTACAATGAATCCAATGTTTGCAATGATTGTAATGGTAGTTAGTAGTTTGACGGTTGTATTTAATTCGATGAGCTTAAGAGAAAAGATGGATAGCATTAACTAGTAAAAAATGAAAGGAAACGATATTATAATGAATGAGACTAAAAATGGAATAACACATAAGAAAAGAAATCAAACCTTTGCTTATCTATATGTTATGGCGATAATTATGGTAATTGACGATCATTGTAGTACGAGAATAGGATTTTTATCAAGTATATTTCCATATAATTCATTTTATATGCCACTATTTGTATTTGCCTCAGGTTATTTTTTTAAGAGGATGGGAATCTTAGATAACGTAAAATATAAGGTCAAAAAATTATTAATACCATATGTTATTTGGAATATTGTAGCCCTAGTGGTAGCTTTTATGTTAGATAGAATTTTTTTAATAGATTGGTTCAAAATGCCGACTACTGAAAGTATAGTACGAATGTTTTTGAATGGATCATCAACATCTGTTAATGGAGCAGCTTGGTTTGTAATTATGCTGTTTTGGGTATCAATTTTCTATAATATACTAAAAAACCTTTTTAAAGATAATAAATTTACAGATACCATATTGACTATATTTTTTATAATTACAGGTTTTATATCTATATATTTATGCACACAAGGATATAATGCTAAAGGATTGTTTTGGCTATTTATATTGAAAACAACTTTTTATATACAATTCTTTCATTATGGTTTTATGTTTAAGAAACACTTTGAAAAATTATTGCTAAAACATAGAAAAATATTAGTTTGTATTATTTGTATATTTATAAACGGATTACTAATATTAATATTTGGAGATAAAATTAATTTTTATTCAACATCTGGAATGGGAGGATTTAATTATTGGTATTTACCTCTAATTACATCATTTACAGGAATAATTTTTTACTATGAAATAATGGAATTTTTATCGAAGAAAATAGGCAGAGTAAAAATTATTGACTTTATTTCTAGAAATACATTTGTTATATTGGAAACACATTTACTATTTGTTAATATACCAAATTTCTATGTTTATTTAAAAATTCTTCAAGGAAGTACATTATATAGTGATTTTAACTTAAATGCTTTTATAAACAATGCATGGGTTAGATATAGTCCAGACACAAGGCTAATAGGATTTTGCTGTGGGCTAATATTTAGCTTACTAACCGCTTTTTTAATAGAAAAAGTAAAGAAATATATATCAAATAGAAAATTATCAAAACAGAACTTAATAGAAGAATAGTAATGTAGAGAAAATTGCAAATATTGAAGCTTCTACAAAGGCTATATGATGAGACAAAAGTAAAAACACGGACGTAAAAACTCAAAGAAGACCCTGGAATTAGGGTCTTCTTTGAGTTGTGCTATTTATAGTTAAAATTCAAAATTTAGCAGAATAATTAAAAAAAATCAAATATTTTTCTTAGTTATTCAATAATAATTGAAATTATACAAATTCTACAATATAATATACAATATAATATATAAAAATAAAGAAAGAGGATATAATTATGGAGAAAAAAGATATAGTAATGCCAAATTATGAAAATTGCATATTAGGTACAATAACTTCCATTTTAAAATATTATAATGTAGAAACAAAACATAAATCATCAAAAAAGATAGATAAAATTCTACAACAAAAAGATTATAAAAATGTTATATTTTTAGTATTAGATGGACTAGGAGAATGCATATTAAACAAAATTTTACCAAATGGATATCTAAAAAACAATCAAATAGATTGTGTAACATCAGTATATCCATCTACAACAACAGCAGCATTAACAACATATTATTCAGGAAAACCACCTTATGAAACAGCATGGATTGCGTGGTCACAATACTTTAAAGAATATGGACGAGCTTTAGATATGTTTTCACATAATGAATCTTATATGAGAGAACCATTAAAAAATCCATTGGTAGATGTTTTTAAAACGGTAGTAAATTACGAAACTATTTTTGAACAAATAGAAAAAGCGTCCAAAGATGTTAAAACATATGAAGTAGAACCAGAATATGCAGAAAGGAGAGCAAAACGTAGTATAAATGCAAATAACTTAGACGAATTAATAATGAATATTCAAGATTTGTGTACAATGCCTAATAAAAAATTTATATTTGCTTATTCAGATAATCCAGATGGTTTATTACATAAATATGGAGTGAAATCAAATGAGGTAAAAGAATTTTTAATAGATGCAGAAAATAAAATTAAAGAAATGTGTAATAAATTTGATAATGATACAATCTTAATAGTATCAGCAGATCATGGACATAAAGATATAGAAAAAGCATATACACTTATTGATTATCCAGAAATTCAAGAATGCTTAATTATGCCTGCTTCATTAGAATCAAGAGTTTTAACTTTTTGGGTTAAAGAAGACATGAGAGAAATTTTTGAAGAAAGATTTAATAAAATATTTAAAAATGAATTTTGGTTAATGAAAAAAGATGAATTTTTAAATAAATATCATTTTTTAGGTTATGGAGAAAAACATTATAAAATTGATGACTTTATAGGAAATTATGTAGCGCTATCTATAGCTGGAAGTATTATTAGATTAGAAACTTTTTTAGCAGAAGGAAAACCTATAAAAAAATCGACTCATTGTGGATTAACAAAAGAAGAAATGGAAGTTCCTGTTATAATCATTAAAAGATAAGGCAATAAGCTAAAGTAAAAAAACAATTACTATATTAATAAAATGTATCGAAATGTTATAATATCAAACAGGTATAATTATCATATGATTTAAATGTTCTGTCTCATACAGCAAATGCAAACTTTCATGAAAAATATTCAAGAAATATATTTACATCAATTTCAAAAAATTGGGGAATATGTGCTTCATTTGCAGCAATATATGATTATTTATGTTATAAATGTGATTTAGATAGCGCCATTTTATCAGAAGATGACCATGATTATGTAATGATAAGTAATTCTAATGGAGAAGACTATTTAACAGATCCTACTTATGATGCAGCAAGATTAAAGTTTGGTTTAAAAACTAGAAATTTTGCTATTCCAAAAGAAGAATTTGAAAAAAATTCTCACGATTTGAAACAAACTGAAGCGGATGAATATGAATTTTCAAGTTTGGATAGTGAAGAAATAAAAAAAATAGACCAAAGTATAGGTTATTTAGAAAATTTTGGAGAGGACTATACAGACGAAGCTTTAAGCAAACTCGCAGATGATTTAGAAGGAAGCACCTTCAATGAAAAGGCAATGAATTTTATTGAAAGAATAAAAAATATAAAAACAATAGGAAGACCAACAGATGCAGATTATGTTGAAATAATTAGATGGATATTATCAAAAAGTGCAGATAAAGAGTTTGCAAAAAGAGTAAATGTAGCTAGTTATGCTTATGAAGATACAAAAGAATTACCAAGGAAAATTGTATTTAAAATAGATGAAGATAATGAAAATAAAAAATATTACGAATTTGATTATATAACTAAAGAATATAACGAAATTAGCGAGCTAGACTTAAGGGATGTAGACAAGGAATTAAGCACAGAAATATAAGGATTAGCTTTAATGAACGTCTAAAACTTAAATAAACGTTCCAAAAGCTCAAAAAATAAAATCAAGGAGAAAAGTAAAAATGAGTAAATTAGTTTTAATTGACGGAAATAGTATTTTAAATAGGGCTTTTTATGGCATTATGGGTTCAAAAATGTTAACAACTAAGGACGGAAAGTATACAAATGCAGTATACGGATTTTTAGCAATATTATTTAAAGTATTAGAGGATACAAAACCAGATTATATAGCAGTTGCGTTTGATTTGAAGGCACCTACAGCAAGGCATAAAATGTATGAAGGATACAAAGCAAATAGAAAAGGTATGCCAGAAGAACTTGCAGAGCAAATGCCAATAGTTAAAGAAATACTAGAAGACATGAATATTACTATTATAGAAAAAGAAACTTATGAAGCTGATGATATATTAGGAACTTTATCTAAAAAAGCTGAGAGAAAGGGAATAGATGTTGTAATTGTTTCGGGAGATAGAGACACATTTCAACTTGCATCAAATAGGGTTACAATAAGAATACCTCATACAAAAGTCGGAAAAACAGAAGTTGACTATTTTGATGAAAAGGCAATTATAGAAAAATATGGAATTAAGCCTAAACAACTTATAGAAGTAAAAGGTCTTATGGGAGATACTTCTGACAATATTCCTGGTGTTTCTGGAATAGGTGAAAAAACTGCTTTGGAATTAGTAAAAAAATATAAAAGTATAGATAATTTATATAAAACAATCGAAGAAGGAAAAGATAATTTAAAGCCAAAAACAAAAGAAAAATTAGTAAATGACAAAGAAATGGCGTATTTATCAAAAGCACTTGGAACAATTAATAGAGAAGTTCCACTTGAAAATAAAATAGAAGACTTAAAAGTAAAAGAGTGGAATAAAGAAAAAGTAGCAGAAAAATTTAAAGAGCTAAATTTTAATAGATTTATGGAAAGATTCAATCTTAAAGATGAATCAACAGAAACTTCTATAGAATTAGATAAAGATTTATTTACAACTAAAAACTTAAAAATTGAAGACAAACAAGTAGAAGAAATAATAGAGAAGATAAAGAAAAGTAAAAAAATAATTTTTTCAACATTAAAAGAAAAAAGTGAAAATTTAGAAAAAATTATTCCTAAAAATATAACTTGTATTAGTATTTATTTAGAAGCGGAAAATACAGTATTTTCAATAAGTATAAATAATGAAAATGTTTTTGCAGAAAAGTTTAAAGAAATATTTGAAAGTAAAGAAATACAAAAATACGGGCATGATATAGGGCAAGATTATGTTCTTCTAAAACAGCTTGGAATTACTATGAATGCAATATATTATGATACAAAAATTGCGGCATATGACTTAAATCCAACAGAATCTAAATATACAATTGAAAACTTAAGTATAGAATATTTAAACATTTATTTAGATGAATATTTGGAAAAACATGGTGTAAGTAAAGAAAAAAATAAGCAGTTAGATTTATTTGCAAGCAATAATGACGAAAATAATTATGATGTGGTAAAAAATGATTTATACAGCTATTTAATAAGCAGAATTTGTGAGACTACTTATAGCAAATTAAAAGAAGAAAATTTATTAGATTTGTTTAATAATATAGAAATGCCATTAGTAAAAGTATTAGGCGAGATGCAATTTAATGGTATGCCAATAGAAAAAGAAGAGATTGTATCTTTTGGTAATAAATTAAAAGAGCAAATAGAAAGTGTAAAACAAGACATATATATGTCTGTTGGAGAAGAGTTTAATATAAATTCAACACAACAACTTGGAAAAATATTGTTTGAAAAATTAAAATTACCTGTTTATAAGAAAACTAAAACAGGATATTCAACGGATTCAGAAATATTAGAAAAACTTTTAAACGAACATCCTGTAATTGAAAAAATATTGGAATATAGAAGTTTAGTAAAATTAAATTCTACTTATGTAGAAGGACTAATACCATATATTAATCCAACTACACAAAGAATACATTCATATTTTCACCAAACAATAACCGCAACAGGAAGAATAAGTAGTACTGAGCCAAACTTGCAAAATATTCCTACAAGAGTAGAACAAGGAAAGCAAATAAGAAAAGCTTTTAACACTAAGGAAGGGCGTATATTTATAGATGCAGATTATTCACAAGTAGAACTAAGAGTTTTAGCACATATTTCTAAAGATGAGCACATGATAGATGCATTTAAAAATGACGAAGATATACACAAACAAGCAGCATCTAAAGTTTTAGGAATTCCTATAGAAGAAGTAACAAAAGAACAAAGAAGTGCAGCAAAAGCTGTAAACTTTGGAATTGTATATGGAATTAGCGATTATGGTTTAGCACAACAATTAGGTATAAACAACAAAAAAGCGAAGGAATATATAAATCAATATCTTGAAAAATATAGCGGAGTAAAAGAATTTATGGACAGCATTGTAGAAAAAGCAAAAAATGACGGATATGTAGAAACATTATTCCATAGAAGAAGATACATTCCAGAGCTTAAGTCAAATAATTATATGATAAGACAATTTGGCAGTCGTGCAGCTATGAATACACCAATACAAGGTACAGCAGCGGATATAATGAAAATTGCTATGATTAATGTATTCAATAAGCTACAAGAAGAAAAGCTAGATGCAAAACTTGTTTTACAAATTCATGACGAACTTATAATAGAATGTAACAAAGATATAAAAGAACAAGTAAAAGAAATTTTGCAAAATTGTATGGAAAATGCAGCAACATTAGATGTGCCACTTAAAGTAGAAACTTCAGAGGCAACATCTTGGTATGATGTAAAGTAAATTGAAGCTTAAAAAAATATATAATTAACATAGCACTTGATTATTATAAAGACGCTATTTTAAGCAAATTGCTACTCTGGAACAATCGGGTCAATTATATCAAATTTTCTTATATAATCTTTAGTATCTGTATTGTTCATAAATACAGTAGAACGATTTTTATTTAAAAATTCTACTATAGGGTACATGTCAACCCAAATTTGATTAGGTCCATCCTTTTGAGATTCATCAAATATAAGTTGTAAACCAAAATGTAAATGGGGAATGTTAATGTTATTAACATTCTCTTTTGTGCTATAACCGGTCATACCTAAGTAGCCTATAACATCTCCAGCTTTTACTATTTTACCTTCATATATGTCTTCTGCATAAGGGTGGTCCTTTCTTAAATGTGCATAATAGTAATAACGCTTTCCATTAAAACTTCTTATACCAATTCTCCAACCGCCATATTGATTCCAACCAAGAGCTTCAATTATGCCAGATTCGGTAGCAATAATAGGTGTACCAATACTTCCCATCAAATCATTTCCAAAATGTAAACGCTTGTATCCATAAGACCTTGATGTACCAAAATCATCATAATGATTATAGCTATAGCCTTTTGCAATAGGATGAAAAGCTTTTATTCCATACTTACTCTCAAAATTAACAGAGTTTTCTACTGTTTTATTGCTATTAGAATTACTTGTTTCAATTTCATAATTGCCTATAAATTCTTCTAGAACAGAAGAATAGCATTCATAATAGTAATTATAATTTTTCATATCTTTAGCAATATCAGAAATTTGCTCACCAGATTTTAATCTGTTTACAATTTCATCTAAATCTTTTTGCTTAAATCTATTAAATTCGTTTCCATATTTACATGCAAGATATGAGATAAGTTCAATCCAATTTAATTTTATATCTTCATTATTTACATGAGAATTTATATCTAATTTTGCAGTTTTTTCTAAAACAGAATAAGAAACATTAAAATCAAACCATTTAATATAGTCGGCTTTTTCAGAAGAATCATCATTTTCAGAATTATCATCTTTTGCAAATGACGCATTTATAATTAAAGTTGCAGTAAATATTAAAAATAATACTACTGCTGCAATGCATATATATTTTTTTGGCAATTTTATAGCTTTAATAAACAAAATAATTCACCTATAAAAATATATGCACTAATATTTTATTGATTACAAATTAAATTGATATAATATTAAGTATAAATAATTTAGTGCACTTTGGTACGAATTGCAATATAAAGTTTTTTGTTATGGAAAAAATTACATAGAAAATAGTTGATATTTTTATGGTTTTAATATAAAATACTAACGTATAAGAATGGAGGATTTTAATGGTAACTTTTGAGGATGTTAAAAATAATGAAGATGTAAAAGCATTAATATCAAGTTCACAAAAGCAACTTAATGAATTAGGATACACAGAGCATTCTGTAAGGCATGCAACTATAGTGGCAAACAGAGCAGTAGAAGTGCTTTCAGCATTAAATTATCCAGAAGAAAGAATAGAACTTGCAAAAATTGCTGGATATATGCATGATATAGGAAATTGTGTTAATAGAGTAGACCATGCGCATACAGGAGCTATTCTAGCATATCAAATATTAAAAGATATGGGTATGGAAGCAAATAAAAGAACTGAAATAATGATGGCTATAGGTAACCACGACGAAAAAACAGGAAATGCAGTTAGTGATATTTCAGCAGCAATAATTTTAGCAGATAAATCTGATGCACATAGAAGCAGAGTAACAAATAGAAATATATCTAGTTTTGACAAACATGACAAAGTAAATTATGCGGTTACTGAGTCAAAATTTATAGTAGATGCTGAGCAAAGAAAAGTTACATTAGATTTAACAATAGATACAAAAATATCACCTGTGTTAGATTATTTCGAAATATTTATGGATAGAACCATGATGAGTAAATTTGCAGCAAAATATTTAGATATATGGTTTGAGTTAATTATAAATGATACTAAATTATTATAATTATAGGAGGCAAATAAAGTGGAAGAAAAGAAAAAAGATGTTAAAGATACAAAACAAAAAAATGCTGATGATAAAAAAGAGATAAAGAAGGATAATGAAACTAAAACAGTAAAAAGCAAGGAAAAAGCTAAAGCTGAAAACAAAACTAAGGGTAAAACTGAAAATAAAGATAAAAATGACAAAAAGGACAGCAAAAGAACTAGTAGGGTAGATAATAGATTAAAAATAACTTTATCTATTTTAGTTATTATTCTTGTTTGTGCAATTTCATTTGGAGGTATATATGTTCAAGATAAAGGACGTATGAGCAATATAATTCCAGAGTATTCATTAGGAATGGACTTAGAAGGATCAAGAAAATTAGGAGTAATTGTAGATGATACTGTAAACGAAGTAATTTATGACAAAGACGGAAATGTTGTAACAGAAGAAGGAGAAGGTACAACTACAAAGGAAGAACCTGTAAACCCAGAAGAAGTTTTAACAAAAGAAAATTTTGAAAAGTCAAAGGAAATAATTAATAAAAGATTACAACTATTAAATGTACCAGATTATACAATTGGTGTAAATGAAAATGATGGTAGCATAATGGTAGACATGTTAGATTATGCAGATACTGACACAGTAGTACAATACATGTATTTGCCAGGAAAATTTGAAGTTACAGACCCTGATGGTAATGTATTACTAGATAACTCATATATAGATAAAGCTACAGTAAAATATGGATATGTTAGCAGTAACTCAAATGCTACGACTGTATTTTTATCAATTCAATTTAATAAAGAAGGAACAGAAAAATTAAAAGAAATTAGCAATACATATATAAAATCAGTAGACGAAGATGGTAACGATAATAGCAAAAAAGTAACAATTGCAATAGATGGAACAACTTTAGTTGAATCTGCATTTGAACAAGAAAACTCAACAGGAGAATTACAATTATCTATAGGACAAGCAAGTACATCAAGTACAGATGTAAATGAATATATAAGACAAGCATCTAACTTAGCTGTATTATTAAACAGTGGAGTAATTCCTATAACTTATGTTTTAGATGTAAATAGATTTGTATATTCTGAGATACCACAAGAATTAATATACATAGCTGCAGCAGCAGTTGGAGTTGCTATATTAGTAACACTATTAGTTATGATAATAAAATATAAGAAAAACGGATTTTTAGCAGCAATTGCATTTGTAGGATATATTGCTTGCCTATTAATTGCAATAAGATATACAAACGTAATGATTACAATAGATGGACTAATTGCAATAATGCTTTCAATAATAATTAACTTTATATTCATATTCTATCTATTATCGTTAATAAAAGAAAATTACAAAGAAAAAGAAAGAATTGAAGTAGAAGTAGACTTCCAAAAAGCACTTACAAGAATGTTATTTATTTTAGTGCCTCTTATAGTATTAACAGTAATTTTATGCTTTGCTAATTGGTTGCCACTATATAGCTTTGGTATGGTAATGTTCTGGGGAATTATAACATTATTAATATACAATATTGTAATAACAAGAACACTATTAGTAAATACAGTAAAAGATCAAGAAAACAAGACAGCATAAAACTTATAATTATTAATGAGAAAAATTATTAATATAAGATAAATCTGAAATAAAATAAGGAGAGATTATAATGTTAAAAAAGATTAGTTATGTTATATTAATAGCCATAATCATAGCAGGTGGAATTATGGTTGGGCTAAATGGATTTAACAAAGACGTACCATATAAAGATAATGCAACAATATATATTCCAATAGGAAAAGAATTTAGCAATAAAGATATGAGAGACATAGCAAAAGAAGTATTTGGAAATCAAAGAGTAGTAGTTCAAACAGTAGAATTATATAAAGACATGGTTTCATTTACAGTAGAAGAAGCATCAGATGAAGAATTAGCTCCAAAAATAGAAGAGCTTAACAACAAGATAAATGAAAAATATGGTCTAGAAAACAATGTAGAAAATATTAGTACAATACATAGTCCAAAAATTAGACTAAGAGATATAATAAGCCCATATATTTGGCCAATGGGAATATGTACAGCAATAATATTTATATATGCAATGATACGTTACAGAAAATTAGGAGCATTTAGAACACTAGGAAAATACATAGTAGGAGTTTTTGGAATAGAGTTACTATACTTAAGCCTAATAGCAATTACAAGACTTCCTATAAATCAACTAGTAATTCCAATAGGACTATTACTATACACACTTGCAATAATCGTTGTAACAGTAAAAAGAGAGAACAAGCTTGCAAAACTTGGAAATTAGGGACAGGTCATTTTTTCCCGATTTGGGAAATTGGGGACAGGTCATAATTAGCTAGAAAGCAATAACTGTAGTAATTTTTTCGTTCAACTGCGGACGCACGGCTACTTTCAATTTGTGATGGAACACAAATTGAAAAACCTTGTTTCACTACAAAACACTACAGTTATTGCTTTTATATATTGCAAAAAAGAAATTGGGATCTGATCCTTTTTTTCAATTATATAAAAATTCTAAATATACCAATAGCAATTAATAAAATTCCAGAAAGTATATTCCAAAGCTTTAGTGGGATATGCTTAAAAGTACGCATTGTAGTAAATTTTTTTCCAAGTATAATGCCGGAATTTAAGAAGAATAATTGAAAAATAGGAACTAAAATTGGGTATAATAACCCATAAATTCCAAAAGATGAACTGGAAATTCCAACACATACAGAATCTATAGAAAGTGCAATGGCTAAATAAATAGCTTCATTTAATTCTATTGTATTAGATTTATTTAAGTCTAATATAATAGGATTTTTTATTGTTTCTAATATAATCCAAATTCCCATACAGATTAATAATATAACACTAATAAATTTTACAATGCTTTCTGGAATTATTGAAAATATAACATTACCTATTAAAACAGAAACACCTGAAAAAATCAGGAATATAATAAATAAAGTAGCACTAGATAATTTACCGATTGTAGTGTTTCTAATTCCATATGTAATGCCAATTCCGAAAGAGTCTATGCTTACAGATATAGCAAGTATTAATATTGCTAAAAACAAATGTCTCACCTCTAAACATAATATGTAAACTTAACAAAATAAGTTAATATTAAAATATTTTAATCAATGTGGAAATAATAAAATACTATAGCAAAGTATAAAACAGAAAAAATAAAACAACAAAATAGTAAAATAGCAACAATAAAATGAAACAATAAAATTGAATGGGCAAAATAAATACAATAAAAATATATTTAAAATTAAAATCATAAAAAATTAGTACAAGCATATAAATTAATAAAACTAAACAAAGGAGAGATTTATATGTGGTATACTAAAAGCGTTGAAGAAGTCGCAAGAGATCTTAGGACAAACTTAAAAGTAGGATTAAGAGAAAAAGATATTGAAGAAAGGGAGAAACAGTTTGGCAAGAATAAAATTAGAGAAGCTAAAAAAGAAGGCCTACTTGTAAAATTCATCAAACAATTTAATGATTTTATGATAATAATTTTAATTATTGCTGCAATTGTATCTGCAATAGTTAGCTACATGGAAGGAACAGGAGACTATTTGGACTCAATAATAATTATTGCAATTGTATTTTTTAATGGACTAATGGGATTAATACAAGAAACGAAAGCAGAAAAATCAATAGAAGCTCTAAAAAAACTATCATCACCCGTTGCAAAAGTAAGAAGAAATGGAATTGTTCAAACAATTAATGGAGAAGATGTACTTCCAGGAGATATTGTAATACTTGAAGCAGGAAACTATGTTCCAGCAGATATGCGACTAATAAATGCAGTAAATTTAAAAATAGAAGAAGCAAGTTTAACAGGTGAGACTGAACCAGTACTAAAAGATGCAGAGAAAATAATAACTAACAAAAAAATACCATTAGGAGATATGTGTAACATGGCATTTGGAAGCACAATAGTGGTAAATGGACATGCAGAAGGAATAGTTGTAAGTACAGGTATGAGTACAGAGGTTGGAAAAATAGCAGATATGATAATAACAAATGAGTCTCCAACAACTCCTATACAAAAAAAGTTAGAAGAAGTAGGAAAGGTTTTAGGAATAGCATGTTTAGCAATTTGTGCAGTAATTTTTGTAATAGGAATTATAAAAAATATACCAATTACAGAAATGTTTATGACATCTGTAGGTTTAGCAGTAGCAGCCATTCCAGAAGGGCTTCCAGCAATAGTAACTATAATACTTTCAATTGCAGTAACTAAGATGGCAAAGAAAAATGCTATTATAAGGAAACTTCCAGCAGTAGAAACGTTAGGTAGTAGTAAAGTAATTTGTTCAGATAAAACAGGAACTCTTACAGAAAATAATATGAAAGTGATAGAAGTAGTAGGAAATAGAAGCAAGGTACTAGAATTTGCTTCAATATGTGCAAACTGTGAGATTATAGGAAACAAAGTAGAAGGAGAACCTACAGAAGCTGCAATTGTTAAAGCAGCTTTAGAAGAAAAGCAGTCGAATAATAATGTAATAGATATTACCAAAATATCTGATATAAATAATAATATAATAAACACAAATCAAACGGCTAGTTTAAATAATAGAATGAATACATATAATAGAGTAAGTGAAATACCATTTGACTCTAACAGAAAGCTAATGAGTGTAATAATAAAATTAGATAATGGAAAATATAGAATAATAACAAAAGGTGCACCAGAGGTTTTGCTAAACAGATGTACTTCTTATGAGGAAAATGGATTAAAGAAAAATTTAGATATAAATTACTTAAATAAAATTAAAAATCAAAACGAAAAAATGGCAGAAAGAGCATTAAGAGTATTAGGAGTAGCTTACTTGGATATAGATGCTTTGCCAAGTTCTATAAATTCTAATACTGTGGAAAATAATTTAATTTTTATAGGCTTTATTGGAATGATAGATCCGCCAAGAAAAGGAGTAAAAGAAGCTGTTAAAGCATGTAGAAGAGCAGGAATAAAAACAGTAATGATTACAGGAGACCATATTGTTACAGCAAAAGCAATTGCTAAAGATTTAGGAATATTACAAGGAAAAGAATTAGCAATTACAGGCAATGAATTAGATAAAATTACAGATAGAGACCTTGTAAAAAATATTATGGATTATTCTGTATTTGCAAGGGTATCACCAGAGCATAAAGTAAGAATTGTAAAAGCGTTTCAAAAAACAGGTGCAGTGGTTGCAATGACAGGAGATGGAGTAAACGACGCACCAGCATTAAAGAAAGCAGATATTGGAATTGCAATGGGGAAAAAGGGTACAGATGTTGCTAAAAATGCATCTGATATGATATTGAATGATGACAATTTCGTGACAATAGCTGAAGCGGTAAAGCAAGGAAGAAATATATTTGACAACATAAAAAAAGCAATTCACTTTTTAATTGCTACAAATATAGGAGAAATAGTAACCATATTTATTGGATTATTATTAGGCGTAAAATCACCTTTACTTGCAATACAACTTTTGTGGGTTAATTTGGTAACAGATTCATTACCTGCAATTGCGTTAGGACTAGAGCCACCTGAAAAAGATATAATGGAAAGACCTCCAAGAGATGCTAAAAAGAGTATTTTTGCAGATGGTTTATTTGGAAAAATAATAGTAGAAGGATTTATGATAGGGCTTCTTACAATAATTGCATTTACTATAGGAAATAAATATTATGGATTAGAAGTAGGAAGAACAATGGCATTTATAAGCTTAGGAATGCTTGAATTAATACATTGCTTTAATATAAAAAGTGAAGAATCTATATTTAAAGCAGGAATATTAGAAAATAAATACTTAGTAGGCGCGTTTTTATTAGGAACAGTATTACAAGTAGGAATAGTATTTATTCCAAGTATTGCTAATGTGTTTAAATTAACTATGCTTAACTCTACTCAATGGATAATAACATTATTAATATCAATTGTTCCTATAATTGTTATCGAAGTACAAAAGAAATTTAATGAAATTAAATTTGGAAAAATAGTGTATGGCTACAAAACAAAAAATATATAATTTTTGTTAGATGTTACCAAAACAGTCTTTTCTGAATAAAATATGTATATATAAAAGCTATTTAGTAGATAATATTACATATTGAAAGGAGAAGACTTAAATTGAAATCGTTTTGTATTAAGACTAACAATAGAGAAATAATAGATTATCTACTAAACAAATTTGATAAAATAGATTTTGCAAATATTTCTTATATAGATAAAAAATTTAAAATATATATAAATTTCATAGTTCACTATACAGGAGAAGAGTTAGACGAATTCTATAAAATATTATGTAATATAATAACAGATACTATACTACAATTCTATGAAATTAATATAATAAAACGAATTCTCTCATTTAACTATTTCTACTTTGACGAATTAGAGAGAAAGAAAATAGAAGAAATTTGCATAGAATCTTTAGAAAATAACAAATTAAAAAATAGAAACAAAACTATATATAGTAAAGTACAAAAATATTTAAAAAAGAATAAATCAATGATTTTAGATGGTTTTGTTACATTTAGAATAAGAGAATATATAGAGAAAATTGACGAATTAGTAGACGAAGGAGTCAATAAATATATTATAGAAAAAGAATATGCTGAATTCATAAGTTTATTAAAAATGTATGTGAATTCAAAAGAGCCAGAAACAGAAGAAATACATTTAATTTATACAAACGGTGAATCAATATTATTAGATAAAAATAAAGACATAATCACAATTTCAAATAATAGTTTTAATGCAAAATATTTATCAGACATAACATTTTCATCAAACGATTTTGCTTTAAATGCATTACTTTCATTACTACCAAAGAAAATTAATATTCATTTAATAACCAAAAAAGATGAATTTGTGGATACACTATGCTTAATATTTGAAAATAGAGTCTACATGTGTACTGACTGCAACATATGTAGAACTTACAAAATTATAAATAATGCAAAATAGTTGGAAATTAGGGACAGGTCATTTTTTCCCGATTTGGGAAATCGGGGACAGGTCACAATTAGCTAAAAGCAATCAATGTAGTAATTTGCAGTGAAACAAGGTCTTTCAATTTGTGATATAGCACAAATTGAAAGTAGCCGTGCGTCCGCAGTTGAACGAAAAAATTACTACATTGATTGCTTTTTTATAAAAAAATTAGGACCAAATCTAAAATTCCTCAAAAAAGAAATTTAGATCTGGTCCCAATTTCCAAATAAAAATTATAAATTAAAGTCATAATCGTATTTTTGTTCAAACTCATCTAAATAATGGTCTAAATCGTAATTATCTTGTATGTCTATGTCATAGTAACCGTCTTCTATCCTATTTAATGTATCTCTAAATTCTTGAGAGTTTAGACCTTCGCTTATTCCTATAATAAATCCAATTACAAAGAAAAATGTCATAATTCCTGATATTACAAATGCTATTGCAGATATTATAATTCCTGCAATTGATGTTCCTCTTTTTGGGTCATTTGTTTTGTTTTTCTTTACAGTATCTACTATTGATAAAACTAATCCTACAATTGCCATTATTACAGCTAATATACTAACTACTGGTATCCAACCTATTACAAGTGCAATAATACCTAAAACTAATCCTGCTATTCCCATTAAAATTCCTCCCTTTTTTAATGATGCAAAAATACTTAGATTATTAATTCTTTTATAATATTTTTATAATAAATATATTATACTTTACACTTACATAGAATGTCAATAATTGCTTAGAAAATAGGCTTATATATGTTCTTTTTTTTAATTTTATTATTTTTAGTTCTATTTTAAAATTATGTTACATATTTTTAATTTTTGACATTTTTCTATTGAATTTCTCTCCGTTTTGATATAGTATATTATAGAAAAATATTATTTTGAGTACGGAGGATATCATGCCAAGAAAAGCTAAAGATGAAATAAATGAAATATCAAAAGAAGTAAAAGAAAAGAAAACTCCAGTAAAAAAAGCAGCCAAAACTACTACTAAAAAAGAAAGCGCTAAAAAGGCAACTACCACTGCATCTAAGACAACAAAAGCAGAAAAAACAACTAAAACAGCAAATAAGGCAACAACTAAAAAGACTAATACTGCTACAGCAAAAAAAGAAGCTAATACAACAAAAAAATCTACTGCTAAAAAAACTGCAAAGAAGGAAGTAGAAGAAGCTGTGAAAAAGACTACTCGTAAAGCGAAATCTGTTCCTACAGAGGAAGAAGAAAAAGGCAAAGCTACCAAAAAAACAACTCGTAAAACTAGCACTACTGCAAGCAAAGCTAAAACTACTGCTAAAAAAACTACCAAAAAAGCAAGTACTACAAGAAAAACTAAAAAAGCAGTAGCAGACTTAGAAAATGATGTTGTTTTAGAAAATACAGAAAACGGAGCAACAGAAAAAGTTAATGTAGTCGAATACTATGACTTGCCTTATAGATATAATCAAACTATTGTAAAAATTTTGGCTCAAACACCAAATGTTTTATTTGTTTATTGGGATATTTCAGATGATGATAGAAGTAATTTCGTATCTCAATATGGAGAAAATTTCTTTAATAATACTGTTCCAGTACTTCTTGTTATAAATAAAACTATGAATTATTCATACGAAGTGCAAATAAATGACTTCGCTAATAGCTGGTATCTTCATGTAAACGATGCTAATTGTGAGTATCAAGTAGAATTGGGGAGAAGAAACAAAGAGGTCTCTCAAAATTATTATCCAGATTACTATTATGTTACAACTTCTAACGAATTAGATATGCCCAATGACCATATTTTACTTGAGAATATTCCTAACAATGTATTATTTAAAAATGTTAAAACACAGGAATTAGTAGAAAAACCTATTGTAAATATTTCTTTCTTTAAAGACTTTGCTAAGTCTAAAGATTTTTATAAATATTTTAAAGAATTACTTAATGATGAACTTGAAGGTGATGGAATTAATCTTAACTTGCCATCTTCACATACTAGTTCAAGTTTTAAATAAAAGGAGATAATAACATGTCAAAAGAAAAAGGATACGTTAGCTTTGTATTACATGCACATTTACCTTTTGTTCATCATCCAGAAAGTGAAGATTATTTGGAAGAACAATGGCTATACGAAGCTATGTCAGAAACATATATACCATTACTTACAAATTTTAAAAAGTTAGAGGAGGAAAAAGTTGACTTTAGAATTACAATGTCAATTACTCCCCCTCTTCTTAATATGCTTGATAATAAAATGCTTCAAGAAAGATATATAAAATACTTAAATACACATATAGAGCTTGCAAAAAAGGAAGTTGTGAGAACAAAATATGACGAAAGATTAAATAATTTAGCTAAATACTATGTTGATAAATATTCTAGTGATTTACATATTTTTAAAGATGTTTATAATTGCAACTTAATACAAGGATTTAAGCATTTTCAAGATATTGGAGTTTTAGAAATTATTACATGTGGAGCCACACATGGGTATTTTCCTATTTTATATGTAAATGAAAAAACTGTTAAAGCACAAATTGCAG